>Ga0209390_10000415_pt1 | contig 83390 bp, 91 predicted proteins | sample BON01_FD_187212 | JGI IMG/M metagenome (GOLD analysis project Ga0209390, IMG submission 187212) | Freshwater microbial communities from Lake Bonney liftoff mats and glacier meltwater in Antarctica - BON-01 (SPAdes) (version 2) | ecosystem: Environmental > Aquatic > Freshwater > Ice > Glacier... | reverse complement strand
CTGATTCGCCTGTCCCCCTGCACCTCAGATCCCCCTCATCATTCCTGCCATCGACTTGGTCATGGTCTTTCTCACGAATGGAAGCCGCTGTGAAATCATGAAACCCGCGTGCCGGAAAGGGGAGATCCATTCGAGATCAGATTGGAAAACCGGAGTCAGCCAGCGTGTCGCGAACTGGTAGAAGCGCAACACCGGTCCGCGCCGCCGGGAATACTCGGGCAAGGCTTTCTCCAGAGGCTTATCTCTGAGACAGGCAGCCAGACAGCTCGCATCCTCCAGCGCCAGATTCACACCCTGCCCGAGCTGAGGGCTCATCGCGTGCCCGGCATCACCTAAAAAAACCAGCCGGTCGCCATGCCATTTCCGCATCCGGACATCTCCGTATCGGGCGGTTAGAACCTGCTCCCAGTCATCGATCTGCGAGAGCAAATCCTCAGCTATCGGACAAAACCCCAGTATCTCGTCTTTCCATTCCTTCAAAGGCCTGCTGCGGGTTTCCGCTTCATCGGCAACTCGAATGCTCCAAAAAAGACTCACCAGTTCTTCCTGGCCTTCCGCCTCATTTCCCGTCGGCAGGAATCCCGCCAACTGCCGGGTTCCGTTCACCATCTGATGGAGATCTCCCGACGGGAAAACATCGTGGTTCCTTCCAATAAACCAATGCGCCCCCCAACCGTAGCCCCGGTCAAGACCATCCCCTAACAACCTACGCCGCATCGCCGAGCGTGCGCCGTCAGCCACCAGTAAAAGGTCGAACTTCTCCCCCTTCACCTCCCAGCCATCCGTGAGTTTCCGTGCATGTTCCACTCGTCTCCCCCAGTGGATCATAACCCCCTCCCGCTCCGCCAGAGCGATCAGCGCCCCCATCACCACCGGCCTGTGCAATCCAGCCCCGAAAAGTCCTTCGCCGATCTCCTCATACTTCAATTCCATCAGATCCCGCCCGTCTTTTTCCAAGACATGAAGCCGCCGGATGATCGAAGCCCGGGAAACGATCTGGTCGTAAATTCCCAATTCACGCAATACCTCCATCCCACTCGGCTGCATCAGAAACCCCGCGCCGACCGGCCGAGACTCCGGTGCCTGCTCGAAGACCTCGACCTCATGTCCGTCCCGTTTCAAAAAAACCGCAACTGCCGCCCCAGCTGCTCCGCAACCCACAATCGCGATTCGCAATACTCCCATAGATCAGCCTTTATTTCGCGATACGGATAAACTCGTAGCCGGACTTTTCATAGATCTTGCACTTGACCCAGATCCTTACTTTTGTTGGGCAAATTGTCTCCCTAAATCTCCATTTATCCGCCGGCCGGTTTCTCTCAGGACTCTTCCTTGATGTTTAAACTTTAAAATTTAGACTTTTCGTCATGCGTTGCTTCTACTCCCAAGCCCTTGAGCTCGAACTTCCCAGCGGACACCCATTCCCGATGGATAAGTTCCGGATTTCCAAAGAGATGCTGCTGGGAGAAAATATCCTCCGCCCGGAAGAAGTTATCGAGGTCAAGGCAACTGATTTCCACCACATCCTCCGTGTCCACGACCGCGACTACATCGAGAAAATCCAGTCCGCCACCCTTGATAGAAAGGAACAACTCGTCCTCGGACTACCCTCTTCGCCGAATCTTTTCTCCCGCTCCGCCACAGAGGTCGAGGCCACCCGGCTCGCCTGTAACGCTGCGCTCACCGAGGGCGTCGGCGTCTGCCTCGCAGGCGGCACTCACCACGCCTTCCGTGAACACGGCGAGGGCTACTGCGTCTTCAACGACATCGCCATCGCCATCCGCGATCTCCAGGACAAGCAGCCCAACATCAAGGTCATGGTCGTCGATACAGACGCCCACCAAGGCAACGGCACCGCCTCACTGCTCGCCAACGATCCACGCGTTTTCACCTACTCGATCCATGTTGGGAAAAACTATCCCACCCGGAAAATCGCCTCCTCGCTCGATGTTGAAACCGTTCGCTACGTCGAGGGTGAGATGTATCTCCAGCAGCTTTTTCAAACCCTCGCCGATGCCCTGGATAAATTCTCCCCGGATCTGGTAATCTGGATTTCTGGTGCCGACAACCACCGCAACGACCGCTTCGGCCAGATGCATCTTTCCCTCAAAGAAATCCAGCGCCGCGATGAAGTCCTGCTCCGCGCCATGATCAAAAATCGTATCCCAGTCGCCATCCTCTACGGCGGCGGTTACAATCGCCAACCGGAATTCACCGCCAAGCTCCACCGCAACACCATCGCCACCGCCAAGCGCCTTGCTACGGAATACCGAGGACTTTGAAGAGGAGGGGTGAAGAGGAAGGATAGTGAGAGGGGGAGAATTTGTTTTGCCCACTCCCCCACCAGGGCCAGTTTTGACAACTGCAGGTCGCTGGGATATCTTAGGAATCTCGTGAAATTCCCTCACGTCACATTGCTTCCGCTTCTTTGGGTCCTGTGGCTTCTTAATTCGTTTTCCCAAGACATTCCGCCGGAAGCGTGGATGCGGGAGTTCATCCACTCCTTCGCAACCAAACGCGTGCATTGCCCAGTGCCTTTCTCACACCAGCGGACTCCAGGATCTTTCTCAGGAAGAATCCACCTCCACAACCGCCCTCGCCAAGCTCACGGAAATCGTTTCCGGAAAACCTCTGAATTTCGAGCCGGGAACCAAATGGAGCTACTGCCAGACCGGGATCAACACCGTCGCGAGGATACTCGAAGTCGTCTCCGGCGAAACCTATCCGGAATACCTTCGTGAAAACCTCTTCGAACCCCTCGGCATGGACGACACCACCTTCTACCTCACACCCGAACAACTTGACAGGCTGTCCAGCTCCCACAAAACCACCGATGAGGGCTTCGAGAAAGTCCCCATCTACACACTCGGTAAAAAATTAGCCACAGATACCGCCCGCCTCCCCAGCGCCGCCGGCGGCCTGTTCTCCACCGCCGCCGATTAAGGAAAATTCGAGCGTATGATCCTAAACGGCGGCGAACACGAAGGCCACCGCTTCCTGAAACCCGAATCCATCGCGGAAATGACCCGCTCCCAAACCGGCGATCTCAAAGCTGGCTTCGTCCCCGGCAGCGCATACGGGCTCGGTTGGATCCGCGTAGTCGAGCCCAGCGGATCCACCGCCTCTCTCAGCCCCGGCTCCTTCGGCCACGGCGGTGCATACGGAACCCAAGCATGGATCGATCCCGTGAAAAACCATTACACCATTCTGATGATCCAGTGCAGCAAGCTCGGCGAACGGAACAATTCGGAAACCATCCGCTTTTTTCATCAGTCCGCCGCAAAACGCACCGCCCCGGACGCCGAATAAGGACTTTTCACTGGAGTCTTGACAGATCGGCGATTTCCGCCATCTTCCCCGCCCCGCGCGTTGGTACGTGTGGAACAACCAATTATTCTTATGAAAAAGGATCTCCATCCACAGTATAATCCCGTCGTCTTCGTTGACATGACCACGGGCGCACGTTTCGTCACGAAATCCACCAGATCCTCCGAGAAAAAGGAAGTCATCGACGGTGTTGAGCATTCCGTGATTTCCGCAGGCATCACTTCCGATTCCCACCCCTTTTTCACCGGACTCGCGCAGTTTGTCGATACCGAAGGGCGCATCGACAAGTTCCAGAAGCGTTTCGGCGTCGTCCGTCGCGTCGGCAAGCCAAAGGTTGGCTAAGTCCCGAACGGATCATCCGTTCCTCTCAAAAAACGGCGTCCCGCAAGGGCCGCCGTTTTTTCGCTACCGCTATCTCGCGATATCAGGCGGCACCGGCAACGGCTCCTCAGGTGGGAATTCCACATTTCGGAAAATCTCATGGAAAGCCACCTCGCATCCGACGCTTTCGAGCTTCATGACCGCATCCATGCCTTTCAGGAGCTGATAGATCCATCTATCCCCATCTTTCCGCTACACCTCCACCGCCGCCATCTTCTGGGAAACCAGCACATACTCGTTCAGGCTTGGCAACATCTGGTAGTTGAAAAACTTCTTCCCTCGATCATATGACTCCGTGATGTCGGAAAGGATTTCGATGATAAACTGCGGGTTCTTGTAGGTGTCCTGCCTGTCATCGTGAAACTCGAACTCCCCGCAAAGGCCGGAAACGTCGGGATAGAAATAGGCATCGGCAGTATCCACTTGAACCCTCATGTCCGATCCAAGAACCAGACATGGACGCCCATCAAGTCTGTTGCCAATATATCGGTTCAGATTCGAGGCTATAATATTCTGATTCAGTGCCGCACCGGACATCGCATAGATCTGCCCGCGCAGATACTCGCTTTTAAATTCGGTCTCGCGCTCCCACGCAAGATATTCCTCACCGGTCGGAAATCGTTTTGCTGCAACAGGCATGGCCTACCAATAGCCCTATCCCTCCCCAAGGACAACTTCCGAATCCTCATCCTCCTCTTCTTTGAAGTTTGAATTTTTGGTTTTGAAATTTAGAGTGGCTGCGTGCTTGCCAAACGAATTATCCCCTGCCTCGACGTCACCAACGGCCGCGTCGTGAAAGGCGTCAATTTCGTCGATCTCATCGATGCGGGTGATCCCGTGGAGTGCGCCATCGCCTACAACGCGCAGGAGGCCGACGAACTCGTTTTCCTGGACATCACCGCCTCCTCGGACGCACGCGAGACCATGGTCGATGTCGTCCGCCGCACGGCGGAGAAATGCTTCATCCCGCTCACCGTCGGCGGCGGGATCCGCTCGGTGGACAACATGCGGACCATGCTACTCGCCGGGGCGGACAAGGTCGGGATCAATACCGCCGCAGTCAACAACCCCGGCCTCGTCGATGAGGGCGCGAAAGCGTTCGGCAACCAGTGCATCGTCGTCGCCATCGATGCGAAGCGCGAAGGCCCCGGTAAATGGGGTGTCTATACCCATGGTGGGCGCACTCCCGTCGGCCTCGATGCGATCGAGTGGGCCAAAGAAGTCTGGCGCCGCGGTGCCGGCGAAATCCTGCTCACCTCCATGGACGCCGATGGCACCCAGGCGGGCTACGATTGCGAACTCACCGCCGCCATCTCCTCCGCCATCGGCATCCCGGTCATCGCCTCCGGTGGCGCAGGAAACCTCGATCACATGGTTGAGGTGTTGGAGAAAGGCAAGGCCGACGCCGTGCTCGCCGCCTCCATCTTCCACTTCGGCATGCACACCGTGGGCGAGGCCAAGGAACACTTTGCAAAAAACGGGGTGCCGGTCAGACCAAGTTTCAAACACACCTGAACACGCACCGCTTCGGCCCCATACCCGCTTCCCTTAAATCCACTGAAGCCGGAGAGCATTGCTCCCGTTGCTACGATTGCGACTGCCCGCTTACCGATGGCTCCCGCCCAGCCTGACGATAGCCCACGGCCCCGTGTCCTGATCTAGGATTTTACTAGAAACCCTTCGGCATCAAGAACCGCGCCTTCCGGCAACGGCAGTTCGCCGGGGAAAAGTATTCCGTTCTTCAGATGCCATCCCGGCAAGACCTTGCCCCACGAGCACAGCTTGTGACCCGATTGGAAATCGCTGGTATCATTACGCGGGGGCGGGTGCGGCATCGACATAGCAACAACCTGCCCCAGCACCGAGAGGCAGGGCAGATGAGTAAGGCCGGTCTTCTCCACAGCAAGCGTCGCCTGCACGCTGAAATCGTAGAACGTCGTCCCATCAGCCACGCAATCCGCAGTTTCTATCTGTTCCCTCAACCCTCCCGCGCCGATCCAGAACCCACCTTTGGTATTATCGAAGGTTTTTTCGAAAACCAATTCCCCTCCGTTCAACCGCACAAAGCAGCGCAGGACCGCGTGGAGTTCCGAAAAGTCCTCGTCACTTTCCAACACCTGCAAGCTCGCCTGTCTCGGCAACGCGTCGAACTGGCCGATTTGGTGAGCGTTCAAACTCTCCGAATTCAGTTTTCCAAAAAACCTTCGCGCCACCGCCTCCGCCGAGGCTTTCATCAGAGCCGCCTGGACATCGGCACACTTTGGCTTCGTCTGGATGATCTCCTCGCCCACCGCGATCGATAATGGATAAGGAATCCGGTAGAGCACCTTCTTGAAAGACCTCCCGCGCTCGAAAGAAAAGATCGAACCCCACGAACCATCAACCCAGACAGGAAAGATCGGCGACTTCGCCTTCCTCGCGATCAGTTCGAAGCCCCTCTCGATCTCGCACAAGCCTCCAGACCTCGTTAGTTGACCCTCGGGGAAAAGCGCGACGACATCACCGTTCTCGAGCGCTTGGATGGTTTTTCGAATCGCTTCGAGCGGTTGATCGAGGCGGATTGGCACAGTCTCGAAAAGCTTCGCACAAAAACGGATCAGCCTCCGCTTCATGAAAGTCTCGTTCATCACAAAACGCACCCGCCGCTCGGACACCGCGGAAATAAAGATCGCGTCCGCGAAGGTAACATGGTTCGGCAGCAAGAGGACGCCCCCGGTTTTCGGCAACCTGTCGAGACCCGTGAACTTGATCCGATAGAGAGTTTTCACGACGCCGAGGGTCACCAGCCGGATAAAATCCGTAGGTAGTATCCGGATCACGAACCAGGTCATCAGCCCGCAACTCAGACCCACCATCACGACTTGGATGCGGAAGCCAGTGATTTCGGAAAGCCCCGCTAGCCGAGCAAGCAGAATCATGCCCTCGATGGCGATTACCGCAGTGATCCCCGCGAAGCAGTCCTGGAGATTCACCGCGGACTGGAGCTCGCCACGCTTCTGCGCCGGATACCTGTCCTGCATCCAAGCATTCAGCGGCGAGAGGAAAAGTGCGGCCGAAAAAGCCAGCAGCCCAAGCCAGATCATAAATGCCCACTCCCCCGGTGTCATAAATGCCAGCACTACCGCGCAAACGGTCATCATCAACCCCGCCAGCGGCACCCACCCGAGCTCGATCTTTCTCCGCAACAGCCATGAGGCGAAACCGAACCCGAACACCATTCCCAGCGAGGCCGACGCCATGAATTTTGAAGAAAGCGTTCCGAAACCTTCTCCTCCATCAGTCAGCGATTTCGCGACCTTGACCGACCACAGGTTAATGAACGCCGCGAAGCCCCAGAAATACGCCACGCCAAACGACGCCCTGCGCAAAGCCAGATCGCTCCACAGTGCGTTCAGGTCCTTGAAATGACTGACGAGCAGTTTGCCGGTCAGTTTCTCGCGCCCATGGGCCGGCACTTTGGGAATCGCGATCGCCATCACGAGCGCCGGAACCGAACAGCACGCGAGAATCACCAACGGTAAATACGCGGCATTCCACGCCCTTTCCGAAGTCCCCGCTAGGGAAATATAGCGATGGTCATACCACCAGCCCGCCACGATTTGCCCGGCAAGAATCGCCAACATCGCCATCATTTGCTGCACCCCGGCCGCAAACCCAAGATGCCGCGAACCGACCAACTCCTTGTTGATCCCGATCTTCGCCGGACTAAAAAACGCGGACTGCACCGCGAGCATGAAAAAGCCCACCAGCGCCAGAGGCATCATCCGCAGATACACCGCAACACAGATCAGGGAAAGGATGCAGACCTGCGCGATCGCCGCGCCGAGGATGACGTTACGTTTCGAAAAACGGTCACTCGTCCATCCCGCCAGCGGAGCAAACAGCACAAAGGGTAAGGCGATCATCACTCCGGCCCAAGACTCCACCGCATAACCCACCGCACCTCCCAACGGAATGAGGATAAACTGTGCGGCCTTGTCGTTAAACGCATTCTGCGTCTGCTGAACTATCATGCTCCAGAAGCCCACCCACTGCCGCTTGGTCGGCTCAAAATCGGGCTTTCCAAAATCCATAGGTTTGATTCAGATATTAGCGCCGTAATAATCCAAGCTCTGGTTCATTTCCAAGGCCGGATTTGAATTACGCGCTTCGCCGACAACCACCGCAGGAACCCCGGCCACCGTGGAATGCGCCGGCACATCATTGAGCACCACACTTCCGGCGCCGACTTTCGCATACGTGCCAATCTCGACCCGCCCAAGAATTTTCGCCCCGGCTCCGAGTAAAACCCCGGAGCGGATAATCGGGTGGCGATCTCCCGTAGCCTTGCCAGTTCCACCCAGCGTGACCTCATGCAGGATCGAGACATCGTCCTCAATGATCGCCGTTTCCCCGACCACGAAGGAAGTCGCGTGGTCGAGCAGGATACCGCAGCCGATTTTTGCGGCTGGATGGATATCCGTGGAAAAAACCTCAGAGGAAATGCTCTGCAGGTAGAGAGCAAGCCAGCGCCGCCCATCATTCCAGAGCTGGTGGCTCACACGGTATGTGCTCAGTGCCATAAAGCCCTTGAAAAAAAGCAGTGGCTCCAGCGGAGAAAAGCACGCCGGATCCCTCTCGAACATCGCCAGCAGATCCCGGCTGCAGGAATGAGAAATATGCTCATGTTTCGAAAAAATATCCTCGATCAGCGGCTCCATAATATCCCGGGGCATATCCTCGCGTGCCAGCCTACGGCTAAGCCTCGCGGACAGCGCTTCGGAGAAACTCGACCGTGAAAGCACCACATCCTCCACCAAATTGCACAGCCCCTCCTCCTCTTCGCACAGCCTCTCCGCCTCCAAGCGGAGCTTCGCCCACAGGTTTTCCAAATTCGCGGCTTCCCCCCAGCACAACTTCATTCCATTCTCACTCACCACCGATTGCTTTGTCTCTCTCATGAAGATTTCCCAGAAATTAGAATATGCCTGCCGCGCCCTCGCGCAACTCGCGAAGTCCTACGACGGCAAGACTCTTACCCGTCTTGACGAGCTTGCGCAACGCGAAGTTGTCTCTGCGAACTTTTTGGTCCAGATTCTCAACGATCTCCGCAGGGGCGGAATTATCGATTCCCGCCGCGGTGCCTCGGGCGGATACACCCTATCCCGCCCAGCACAAAACATTAACTTGCGCCAGATTGTAGAGGCCGTGGAACCCTCCCAACTCCAAAACACCGCCCTTGACCAAGGCGAATCCGGCACCGCCGTCCAACGCGCATGGGAAAAAGTCTCCACCCGCTTCGCCGGAAGTCTCGAAGAAATATCCCTCGAAGCCCTCGCCTCCCCACCCTCCGAACCGATGTTCTACATATGAACAATAGTAAGTCATGTTCCGCATCCTGAGATGAAAATAGAACCGGAAGGCTTCAATTCGGGTTGATCAAGCACCATACCGAGTGATGACACTAACAAACAAGTTACAAGATCTTCTGCATTGCTGAGAATAGCTCTTCCGACTTTTTCTGGTAGTTGTCGGCACGCTCCTTGGCTTGCTTGTTATTTCTCACCTTCTTCTCAAATTTTTTGACTTTGCCTTCGAAGTTCTTGAAAATGATTTTAAGCATTTCATTGGCTTCCTTGATCCGTTCGTCGCGGTCGCCATCACCCTCGATGTTCGGGATCTCGATTCCAGCTTCCATCATCAATTTCATCGTATCCGTGCCGTGCTTTTCGAAGTATACGATCAGTTCCTCAATCCACTTGCCTACCCACATTCTGAACCGATGCTCTGAAAGTTTCGGGAAATGGGTTGGAAAAAACCACCCTCCCGTAACGTATTAGATTTTCCAATGATTCGCTGGTTCGCTCGTAACGACATCGCTGCCAACTTCCTGCTCTTCGGCATTCTCGCCTGGGGCATCTGGTCGGCTTTGGAAAAGGTTGGCCTAGAGGTGCAGCCAGCCATGGAGTTCGACCGTATCTACATCGAAGTCAGTTACCGCGGAGGCAGCCCTGAGGACGTCGAAAAAGGCGTAATTCTTCCCATTGAGGCGGCCTTGGAAGGGCTCTCCGGGATCGATTCAATCGAATCCCGTGCCGATGAAGGTAGCGCGAGGGTGGTCGTCAACGCCTCATCAAATAGAGGACTCACCGATCTCCGCGAGGAAATCAAAACCCGGGTCGACCGAATCCGGAGTTTCCCGCCCGAGATCGAACCCCCAAAAGTCTCCATCCCCGACAGCAGACTATGGTTCGACGTGATCAAGGTCGTCGTGGTCGGGGAAATGGACGAGACCGATCTGCTGCGCGCGGCCCGGACCGTGCGTGACGACCTCATCGCCATACAAGGCATTTCCCAGGCGAACGTGCTCGGGAACTCGCCTTTGGAAATCGCCATCGAAGCGGATCCCCGCCGCTTGCGCGATTTCGGCTTGACCTTTTCCGACCTCAGCGAAGCGATCCGCAAGTCATCCATCGACCTCCCGGCCGGGCGCATCCAGACCGACGAGGGAATGCTTTCCATCCGCTCAAAGGGCCAAGCATACACCCGTTCCGATTTCGAAAATATCGTAATTAGCAACCGCAACGGCTCCGAAGTGAAGCTCGGCACCGTTGCGAAGGTCTCGGACGGTTTTGAGGAGAACAAGAAGCTCCTCCGCTTCAACGGCAAGCCCTGCATGCTTATCGAAGTGCTGCGGCTCGATGGCGAGAACGCTCTGGAAATCGCATCCAGCGTCAAAGAATACGTCGCCAGTTCCGCACAGAAATTCCCCGAAGGTATTGACGTGGTCGTATGGGACGATTCTTCCGAAGAGCTGGAGGGCAGGCTGGGAACCCTGCTCAAATCCATGCTTCAGGGCGGGATTCTCGTGCTGATCGTGCTTGGGCTTTTCCTTCGCCCGATGCTCGCCTTCTGGGTCACCTTAGGGATCCCCGTAGCTTTCGCTGGCGGCTTCATCATGATGCCCTACTTCGGCCTGACCGCGAACGTGATGTCGATTTTCGGCTTCATTATTGTCGTCGGCCTCGTCGTCGACGACGCGATCGTCACAGCGGAAAACGTTTACTTCAGACTCCGCAATGGCGAGGACCCATTGGAAGCCGCGGTTGAAGGCACCAAGGAAGTCGCCACGCCCGTCACCTTCGGCACAATCACCACCATCGTCGCATTCTTGCCACTGATGTTCTTCGACGGTTTCTACGGGGCGTTCACCAAACAGATCCCGCCAATCGTCGCAGCAGTCCTGGTCTTCTCATTGATCGAGTCGAAGCTTGCCCTCCCCTGCCACCTCAAGCACCTCAGGATCCGCCGCAAGAACCTCAATATCTTCGAACGCGTCCAAAAACGCATCGCCGACAGTTTGGAAACCTTCGTCGATAGAATCTACGATCCGGCTCTCCGGTTCGCTACCCGTCACCGCTACGCAACGCTCGCCTTATTTCTAGCCGCCGGGATGGCTTCGGTCGGGTATTTCTCCTCAGGTAAAATGGGCTTCGTGAACATGCCATCCATCGACCGCAACCGCATCGTCGCGATGATACGCATGCCCTCCGATACCAAGGTGGGCGTGACTGATATCAGAACCCGACAGGTCGTCGACGCCCTCGAACAGGTGAAAAAAGAATTCACAGATCCCGCAACTGGCAAATCGCTGATTACCGATGTGCTTTCCTCCTCCGGCGGATTTCCCCACCGCGATGGCGTCGATGCCAACACCGGCTACGTGCTAATCGGTATTACCGATCCTGGCGACCGCAGTGAACCCGGCCCGAAGAACTCAGAAATCGCGGCGCGCTGGACCGAACTGGTCGGCGAAATGCCGGATGTGAACAATTTCTGGGTCTCGGGAGATCGTGGTTACAGCATGGGCTCCGGTGACGGGGTGGAATCCCTCACCGTGGAAATCCGCGGCCCGGACGACGAAGACAAAGACACAGTCGTCCGCGAGGTCGAGGAGCTCTTGGAGTCCTATGATGGCATTGAGAGCGCCTACAGTTATTCGGGAGGCAGAAACGACGAACTCATTATCACCATCCGCCCGGAAGGCGAGGCGCTAGGCCTGACACAACTCGAGCTTTCCAGACAGGTCCGCGGCGCGTTCTTTGGAGAGCAGGCTCAGCGCGTCCAACGCGGACGCGACGACATCCGTGTGATGATCCGCATGCCATTGGAGCAACGTGAATCCCTAGCCACTTTGGACTATCTCCGCATCCGCACACCCTCAGGAGGCGAAGCTCCTTTCCATACGGTCGCCACCGCAACATTCGCGCAAGCCCGGGGCCGTATCGAGCGAATCGACGGCTCCCAAGTCATCGCCGTCAATGCCCAACCGGTCGACGAAACCATCGATGTTGTTGCGATCTCCCAAGCACTGACTTCTGAGCTGGATAGCATCATGAACCAGCATCAGAAACTTTCATGGCGCTACTCCGGTTACGTTGCAGATCATGAGGACACCAAGAAACGCTCGATCTACGGCGGGCTCGCCCTGTTCTTTGCGCTCTACGCCTTGCTGGCGATTCCGTTCAAATCCCTCTACCAGCCGATCTTCGTGATGCTCGCCGTTCCCTTTGGGGCAATCGGCGCGCTCTTCGGGCACATCATTATGGATATTACTCCATCCTACCTTTCGGTTTTCGGAATCTTGGCACTCGCAGGGGTTGTCGTGAACGACTCACTGGTGATGGTCGATTTCATCAACAAGAAAAAACATGAGGGCATCGATCTCTTCGAGGCGGTCGTGCAATCCGGCACCCGCCGCTTCCGTCCGATTTTCCTGACCTCCGCGACAACCTTCGCTGGCCTGCTACCACTGCTTTTCGACCGCTCCCTGCAAGCTCAGTTCCTCATCCCCATGGCCACCTCGCTGGCCTTCGGAATCGTCTTCGCAACCCTTATCACTCTCTTTCTCATCCCCTGCGCCTACCTCGCCGCCGAGGAAATCCGAATCATCCTCGGCAAGGCATGGACTTGGTGGCGCTACCCGAACGGCAAGCAGCAGGTCAGCACGGACGAAGATTTGAAAAGCGCTCCGTGAACCATGTTTCCGAAGATGAAAGGCACCACGAATTTTACGAATCTAACGAATGGAAGAGTTATCGGCTATAATCCTGGGAAGGAGATTGGAGATTGGAAAATTCGATATTGAGGCTTGCAACTCAATTGCTTACGCTTGGATTGTCCTTCATCCTTTGGATGGGAAGATTGGAGCCGGCAAGTCATTGAGGATGAGAAACTAATAACCCAATCACAAATCCCCAATTTCCCTTTTGGGTTAACCATTTCTTCGGATTCGTTAGATTCGTGGTGCCTTCACTTTTAACGGCAAGTCTCTTCACGAGCCCTTCATCCACCCATCGGAAAGCCTCTCCGCCTCCCGCAGCGCCGTCTCAGCGTCTTCGCGGACAATCGTCGTGTGGCCCATCTTACGCATACCTGTGGCGCGGCGTTTTCCGTAGAGATGCAGTACCGCGCCCTCGGTCTCGAGCAGAGGGTTCCAGTCGGGCGGCTCGGTTTCGCCGGTCCAGAAATCGGCGAGCAGGTTGAGCATCACGCAGGGCGAAACCAGTTTGGTCGATCCCAGGGGCAGTCCAAGAGCAACTCTCAGCTGCTGCTCGAACTGCGAGGTCGCGCAGGCATCGAGAGTATGGTGACCGGAATTGTGGGGTCTTGGTGCCATTTCATTGACCACCAGCGAACCGTCATGGTTTACGAAAAACTCGACGCCTAAGATGCCCCGGTAGTCCAGCGCCACGGCCACCTTCTCTGCGAGTTTCCTAGCCTTCACCGCCGTCTCTTCTGAGACGCGCGCGGGCACTATGGAAACATCGAGCACATGGTGACGATGGCGGTTTTCGGCCGGATCATAGGTCCGGACCTCGCCATCGAAGGAACGCACGACCATCACGGAAATCTCTTTTTCGAACGGAACCCAGCCCTCCAGCACCGCCCGCTCGCCGCCGAATCGCTGCCAAACTTCCTTCGGGTTTTCGCCTCCCTCGATCTTGAGCTGGCCCTTGCCATCGTATCCAAAGGCCGCAGTTTTCAACACGCCCGGCCCGGCCAGCTCCTTCATCGTAGCCTCAAGATCCGCCAAGTTTTCGACAACCCGGAACCACGCGCAAGGTATGCCGTTTTCTCTCAAGAAATTCTTCTCCCGCTCGCGGTTCTGGCAGATCGCCACTGCCGCAGGCGAAGGGGAAAGCGCTATGCATTTCCCGACCCCTTCGAGCGTTTCTTTCGGGATGTTCTCGAACTCCACGGTCGCCACGCTCGCCTGCTCGCAGAATTGCTTCAGCGCCTCGGGCGAATCGAAAGGCAGATCGATAACCATGTCCGCAACCTCCACCGCCGGTGCTTCAAGCCCGCCAGTCCACACGACCGATCGCACGCCCATCCGCCTTGCCGCGAGCGCAAGCATACGCCCGAGCTGCCCGCCGCCGATCACGCCGACGACCTGCTGCCTGTCTAAAGGGAAAAATACCGAAGCTGACATGACTTTTCTTAACCGCGAATGGACGCGAATACCCGCGAATGGGAGACCGGATTGCTGGATATCTTCATTGGGATGAATTCGCCTGATTTTGCGTTTATTCGCGGTTGCATCACTCCAGTTCTGGCAGTTTGGTGTCAGCGACTTTCGCGCTCTGATTCTTCCGGAAAGCGGAAAGCTTCTCTGCCAGCTCCGCGTCTTCCACCGCCAGCATCGCTACCGCGAAAAGCCCCGCATTGGTTGCTCCGGCCTTGCCGATCGCAAAGGTCGCCGTCGGAATCCCCGCCGGCATCTGCACGATGGAAAGCAGCGAATCCATCCCTTTGAGCGCCTTCGACTCCACCGGCACGCCCAGCACGGGGAGCTCGGTCATCGCAGCAACCATTCCTGGCAAGTGGGCTGCACCACCCGCTCCAGCGATCACGCATTTCAAACCATTTCCCTTCGCGCCCTTCGCGTATTCCACCAAGCGGTCCGGCGTGCGGTGCGCGCTCACGATCTCCGCATGAAACGGCACACCGAAATCCTTCAGCACCCGCGCCGCATGCTCCATCGTCGGCCAGTCCGACTTACTTCCCATAATGATGCCAACACTCATGAGCAGTGAGATTGCCCGCAGGTCACCCGCCCGTCAACATCCGTGATTCTGCTTCTTTTGAAGAATCCGGATACCTTGGGAAGGCCGCGAGTCCACGGGGAGCGCCGATGCAAAATAACAGCCCCACAGCTTTTCCAGGTGGCACCTCACTCATCGAGCAGGGGGATGCTGAGTTTAAGGTAGATTTCTGGAGGCAGGGTAAAGAAGGAGGGTTCGGCATCTAGCTTTCCGTAGACTTGGCGGGTGACGGGATCGGCGGAAAGGGTGAGCCTTTGTGTTTTCTCGCCTGTGGGATCGCCGAATTCGTCGACTGTGTTTTCTTTGATTTCGAAGGTAAGAAATGGGTTCTCCAAAGCACCGGCAGCCATTTCATCAGCGGGCGACAGCCAGCGGGTGACCTGCAGATTTTCGAGGATACTGAGCAGGAAATTAGCACGTGCGGGGTCTAGGTTGGCAGTGATCTCATTGTCGGCTTTTTTTGCCTTCCAGGTTTCGCCTAGGAAGTCGTAGGTGAGCTTGAGGGAATCGGAATCGGCCTCACAGCGAATGAGGGTTTTCAGATCTACGCGGCTGACCGACCAAAGGCGGGCGTGTCGCCATTCGTGGGGACGGACGGCGATTTTCTCAAGAAAGCCGTTATCGAGACGCATAATGGTCGCGCTGTCGCGGCGCTTGGCAAAGAGGTTTCCGCTGCGGTCGAGGCCGAAATTGATGGCGAGGGCCTGGTTGCTTTCAGCGAGGAAGATGAGGGTCAGGATGGGACGATCGAGGCCCCACGGGGAGAGATCCTCGGGCGCGGCATCGGTCTCGAAGGAGAGGGCACGAGTCTCGGTGACGGCTTTTAAGAGATCGAATAGTCGCTGTTCGTTGGCCTCCTGCTCGTGTCCTGCGATGGTGGCGATCCACGGCGCAGGCGGTTCGCGAGAGACGAGAATCGTGGGACTGTTGGCCGTCTCGATGGCGATACCACGGATGGAGGCAATGTTGAGATTGGTGAGGGTTGGGTCGCGGAGGTCGTTGACAGTGAGAGGCAGGTCGGAGATGGAGATGAGGCTCGGCTCGGTCTTGAGCGGCAGGGTGAAGAGAGTCTCCGGGCGGTCGCTGACAGTGGCTTGGGTTTCGCGTGCTTCGGTGGTTTCCGGCGGGAGGATTTCGAGGATAATTTCCTTCTCTGCGCCAAAGGGAGTGATCGCGATCTGGTCGTTTTCCGAGACGGCTCCGTTGGTGGGGATGGTGACCTCCGCACGGTCGCTGACTTTCGTAGCCTGGAGTTCGAAGAGTCCTTCGAGGAGTGATTTCACCGCCTCCGGGTTGGTGGGCAGATCGAGGGGCTTGACGATGCGCCACGCGGAGCGCGGGCTTTCGCGCCCGAGGGTTAGTTCGCCCTGAGAAGTCCGGAGACGGATCTTCTCAAGTGTCAGGGGGTTGAAGTAGAACGGGCGGTGATCGCGGAGGTAGCTGAAGCCGTCTTTGAAAAGTGGGAGGATGTCCCCGGTAGCTGCGTAGACGTGGGATTTCCGGCCGCGCTCTAGGGGCAGGAGATAAGTCGTGGGAATGGGTTGCGGGTTTTCCCCTTCCGGAAGATGAAGCCACGGGGTGCGGCGGCCGAGGCGAAAGAAGGCGAGTTGCTCACCATCTTTGTCTTTCATCTGGACTTGGATATTTCCCGTCGTTAGCCCGGCTAGAGCGGGGTCGAGTTCGTCACGCGTAACCACTCCCTCAACCATGGCAGTATTGACGAACGTGAGGATGGAGAGGGCGGCGCGGGCGTCCATGCGGTCCAGCCAAGGGGTGGTCGCCTCCCAGCCGCTTTCAGTCTTGATGAAATGTGCAAGGTTGTCTCCAGAGCTGACGGTGATGAAAGTGACGGCTTGGGGCTGGAAATCCGGGTAGATTCTTCCGCCGATCGGGGTCGGTGGAGTGCCGAGGATTCGGTTTAGATTCCCCTCGCGGAATTGCCACAGTGAGACCACACCGAGTACGACGGTAGCCAGCAGGAAAAGGATGGTGAAAAACAGCGAGCGCACGGGGATTTTAGGCCCTACGGGATGAGAAGATTAGACCACCAACGATGAGGAACGCGGTGGGTGCGAAAAAGAGGTTGAGACGGTTGATAAAAGAAACCTGGGCTTCGAGCAGGGGCAGCATGTAGATCCCGATAGGGCGCGGAGAGAGGCCGGTGAGCGACTCGCGACCGACCAACCAGTTCGCTGCGGAGGCGAGGAAGTCGATGTTTTCGGCGCGCTGGCGATTCGGTTGCAGGAAATCCGTATTGGTGACGACCACCATGCGTGAGGTTTCCGCGGCGAAACGATCGTCGTTGGCCGCGCCCCGGGTGACCGCTGCGGCGATGTAGATAGGGGCACTGGTGTCGCGGATGGGATCGAATGTCTCCCCTTCTTTCGAATCGCCGGTGTTTTTCGCAAAATCCACTTCGCCCCAGAAGTCATCGGCGATGCGGATGAGCGGCATGGGTGCTATTTTTCTGACCGCAAGATCGTCCGCATTCTCACGAACCTCGATGGAAGATGACGCGCCCTCAAACACGGCTGCCTGACCGGAAAGGTCCTCAAGGAACGGGATGCCCTGAGTGAAATTACCTCTAGCCGTTGTGATCACGCGGTTGGAGTCATTGGAAATGATCCGGTCCCGGCGCGGGGTGATTCCTTTCGCGCGAAGGAAGGTCTTGAGCTTTGGCGGGCACTCCCCTGGCTCAAGCATGATGAGCAGGGCTGCGCGTGGGGTGTTCCAATAGGCCTCAAGGGTGGTGATCTCGTCTTCAGTGAAATCGTATTTCGGAGCGATGATGGCCAAGCCATTGACTTCCGAAGGGATGGCAGAGAGTCCGGCGAGATTGGCCGGCTGGAGCTTGATGTTCTGGTAGCGGAGGGTTTCAGCAAGGTTGCTCCACGGAGAGTTCTCACCTTCGGAATCGATTCGGGATTTATCGGCGAGAAAAAGAAAGGTGCGGGGCTTGCCTTCGATGGCTTCGACAAGGCGTGCGGTGAGTCTGTCCTCGCCGCGAAAGGCGTCGGGGCGGCGCTGGCCACTTTCATCCATCGCGTAGGTGAGCATTTCCTCAGCGAGCGCGAGGGTGATGTGAGGATTGAGCGCGGGAGTTCCTGTTGTGGTTTCGGTGACAACGGGGAGTTCCTCGAAAGGTCTCGCATCGATCACGATCAGATCGCGAACCAAGGTCAGGTTGAAAGCGGCGGTGAACTGCTGGCTGCGATCGGGTGAACGAAGTGGGTTGATGACTTCCAACTCGATTTTCCCACCGGAAATCCGCTCATATTCCTCCGCGAGCGCGCGGACCCTTGCGTAGAGTGGCGAGGAGCGGCGAAAAACCATGGTCCACTTGACGGGACGCTCCCGTTGCTTGATCTCCGGACCTCTCAGATAGTTTTTTGAAGAGCTGGAAAGCGAGTAATCCGCGGACCGCGAATAGTCCGCGCGGTAATAGTTCTGCGATGAGAGGTAGTTCAGGAACATCACCGCAATCAACACCAGAACGATCTGCAGCACGGACAGAAAACCGATGCCGAAACGGTTCGGGCGGGATGGGCGCTTTGGTTTGGAAGACATCGTAAAGTGGTATTTACCGCAAAGACGCGGAGGTCGCAGAGGAGCGCGGAGTAGAGTCTTACTTGGAGTTTGAAGATTGAGAGTTGAGAATTTGAAACCTTAGGGTCTCCAGCGGCGGAGATCGATGACCTGATAGGTGAGAAAAAGAAAGAAGGCGGAGACGGAGAGGTAGTAGATGGCGGGCCGTGAATCAATCAGACCTTTGGTGAAATAATGCAGGTGCTGCTGAGATGAGATATAGTGGAAGAGACCTGCACCCGTGAAGGAATCGCCCCAGATCACCGTGACGTATCCGAGGAAATAATGAATTACCAAGATGGTGATAGTGACGATACCCGCGATGATCTGGCTGGAGGTGATTGCCGATGCGAGGCAGCCGATCGCGGTGAAAGCGGAACCCATCAGAAAAAGAATCAGGAAGCTCCCCCAAAGAGCGCCCTCCGAGTAAGCGGACGGGATTTCCGTGAACCAGGAGAAAACCTTGAACTGGAAATAGGCAGGGATCCACAGGATGATGTAGAAGATCATTGCGGCAAAATATTTCGAGAGCACGACCTGCCAGGTGCGGACTGGAGCGGTGAGCAGGGTTTCCAAGGTGCCGCTGCGTTCCTCTTCCGCGAAAAGGCGCATCGTGATGAGCGGGAAAATGAACAGGAAGAAAAACCAGAACAGTGGGGTGTGAAAGGTTACAAAAACCAGGCTGTCTTTGACCGGCGTGTCCCGGAATCCCTTCATCGCGGAGGAAAGCGAAAGCCCCTGCATCAGCACCACAAATGCCAGAACCACCCAACCGAACGGGTTGAGGAAGTAGGTATTGAGTTCCTTTCTTGTGAGGATACGGAGGACGCGCATGGGTGGATAGGTTGAACGAGCTTGGCGGAACGTCCAACCTAGAATTTCGGGGAAGGATCACTGAGCTGAGGAACGGATCGACCGTTTTCGCCACTGATATTCAGTTCCGAATCTACCGGAAAAAATCCCGGCAGATGATTCCGGCGCCAATGCCGGGTTAGTTTTGTCGAAAGGACAGGAATGTCCTTTCTCCCTAGTGAATTCTAGCGAATTTTGCGTCGATGAATTTCAGGATGAGAGCTTCGGTGGCCTCGTCCTTGAGGCGCTCCACCACATCGATGGAGAATCCGCGAGCGATGAGCTGGCGGGCGCTGACGGGATCAATGCCGCGGGCCTGGAGGTAGAAGATTTCCTCGTCGGCGATCTGGGATGAGGTAGAGCCGTGGGAGCATTTTACTTGGTCTGCGTTGATCTCTAGGCCAGGCATGGAGTTCGCCTCGCAATCATCAGTCATCATCAGGTTGCGGCAGGTTTGGTAGGCATCGGTGTGGTGTGCCTTTTCATCGACGGAAATCAGGCCGGAGAAGACAGTCTTCGAGTGGCCGTAGAGGGTGTTTTTATAAAGCAGATCCGAGTAGGTGCCTTCGGAAACGTGGTGCTGGAAGGTGCGTTGGTCGTATTCTTGCTCGTGGTCCGGGATGGAGACGCTGAGCATATCGGAGTGAGCGCCGGGGCCTTCGAGGCGGGAGAGCGTTTCGTTGCGTGCCCATGCCGCGCCGGTGTTGAGGATAAATCCTTTAGCGCGTGCGTCGCGGGCAATGGAGGTTTCGTTGATGGAAATGATACGGCTGACTTCGTTGAGCTCTTGGATGGCGACGTAGTCGAGGGCGGAGTTTTTGCCGGCGCAGAGGTCGTTGAAGGCGAAGGCGAAGCCGGGAGTTGTTTCGTCAGTGGAGTGGAAGATATCGATGACGCGGACCTTGGAGGATTCACCGGTGACGATGAGGGTGTGGGGGAAGATCGTTGCCCCGCCGGAGATCCAATGATGGACCTCGATGGTTCCTTCAATCTCTGCTTTGTCCGGGACTTGGACGAAGAGACCGTTTTTGACGGAGGCCTCGTGCAGGGCTGCGTATTTCGCGGAGCCGAGGCGGGTCTCCTGCTTCATGAAATTCGCCTCGACTAGATCGGAATGTTTCACGAGTGCCTCGGCGAGTGGGAGGCAGATGACGTTTTCCGGAAGTGAGCTTTCGGAGTGGATGGTTTCGTCGTTGAGGAAGATGAATTTTGCGACGGGCTTATCGAGGCCAGTGGAGCGGGAGATGACTTCCTCTGTGCTCTGCTGCGGACTAAAGTCCGCGTTCCGTTCGGGGAAATTCAGTTGCTTGATGTTTGCGAAGCGCCATTGCTCGTCACCACGCTTGGGGGTCGGGATGGATTCGTAGCGCGTGAGGGCGGCTTGCTGGCGGGCTTGGAGCCAAATGGGGAGTGTGGTGGTCATGGGAAAAATGGGATGATATAATTTAGAGGATCGTGTGGTGCGTTTCCGAGCTGCTTCGATCTCTTGGAGGGTTTATAGGCCGCCAAGGTCCTTTTTTGCGGGCTGCCGCTTACTTGCTTTTGATCAGGTCTTCGAGAGCCAGAATTGGGGCGTCTTTCCCTCCTATTTTTCCTGTGATGTGGCGGGGATGGACTTCGCTGAAGACAATGCCGGGAACATTTACTAGGATATCGATGTCCCCAGTGTATCTTAGATTTCCTTGAGAAATCAACGATAATCACGGTTTTAACGCCATGGCACTCCAAGAACTCTCTGATCTCTTGATCCGGATCCATCAGTTTTTGAGATTCGTTGATTGATAAGGATTACGGCGGTGGCGAGGTGCTCGTCGATAGACTTGCTAAGCCAGTATTCGGCGGTCCGATTAGCATCCTCCTCGAAGGTTACCATCTTGAAAGCGACGTTTCTGTTGTTGCGGAGTCTTATTTTCGTTGGAATGGCGATACGCCGACTGAAGTCGGCGCTCCGCTATCCTACCGAGCCCTCCATTTCGAGGTCGATGAGGCGCTTGAGTTCGACGGAGTACTCCATCGGGAACTCGCGGACGAGTTCGTTGATGAAGCCGTTGACGGCTAGGGACATGGCTTGTCCTTCGTCCAGGCCGCGCTGCTGCATATAGAAGAGCATTTCTTCAGATACCTGCGAAACGGAGGCTTCGTGCTGAGTGGCGTGGCGGTTGCCTTTGACGGTGATGGCCGGGTAGGTGTCAGTGCGGGAGTTGCTGTTGATGAGCAAAGCATCGCACTCGGTGTTGTTCTTGCAGCCTTTGAGGTGTTTCGGAATGAAGACTTGGCCGCGGTAGGTCGAGCGACCTTTGCCGACTGAGATTGATTTAGAAACGACGTTCGACGTGGTGTTGTCGGCGGCGTGGATCATCTTTGCGCCGGTATCTTGGTGCTGGCCGGTGTTAGCAAGGGCGATGGAAATCACCTCTCCGCGGGCGCGCTCGCCTTTCATGACGACGCCTGGGTATTTCATGGTCAGACGGGAGCCGATGTTGCAATCGATCCAGCGGACTTCCGCGTCCTCCATTGCCAAGCCACGCTTGGTCACAAGGTTGAAGACATTCGAGGACCAGTTCTGGACGGTGATGTATTGGATTTTCGCACCTTTGAGGGCGACCAGTTCGACGACTGCCGAGTGGAGAGTTGCGGTCTCGAACTTCGGCGCGGTGCAGCCTTCCATATACATGACTTCGGAACCTTCGTCGGCGATGATGAGCGTGCGCTCGAATTGGCCAAAGGATTCGGAGTTAATACGGAAATAGGCTTGGAGAGGCTGTTTAAGCTTCACGCCTTTCGGAATGTAAATAAACGAGCCGCCGGAGAAAACCGCGCTGTTCAGGGCAGAGAATTTGTTATCCCCAGTGGGAATGACTTTCCCGAAGTAAGGGCGGAAGATTTCCTCGTGCTCTTTAAGGCCTTCTGCGGAAGTTACGAAGATAACACCCTGTTTGGAGAGTTCTTCCTTCATGTTCGAGTAAACAGCCTCGGAGTCATACTGGGCCTCGACACCAGCGAGGAACCCGCGCTCCTGCTCGGGGATGCCGAGGCGCTCGAAGGTTTCGAGAATTTCCGGCGGGACTTCGTCCCAAGTGCGTTTGGGTTTCTGCCCGTCTGAGAGGTAGTAGCGAATTTTGTTGAAATCGATACTATTGAGATCTTCCGTAGCCCAGTTGGTGGGCATGGGTTTTTTCTCGAAGGTGGCCAGTGCCTTGTGACGGAATTCGCGAACCCAGTCTGGGTCCTGCTTCACATCGCAGATGTAATCGACAGTTTTGGAGGAGAGGCCCCAGCCGGCATCGAATTTATTGCGCTCGGGAAATGTGAAATCGCCTTTGTTGCGATCAACGTTGATGGCGACATGAGTTTCCTCGTCAAGGACAGCGGTATTTGTATCTTCTGTAAACATGATTTAGGTAATGGTGATATTTTAAACCACAGCGGTATCAAGGCGGCAGAGTTAGAGCTTCTTTCTTTGCGTTCTTTGAGTTCCTGTGGCTGGGGTTTTTTAGGCGAGGGCGGGCTCTTTAAGGAAATCGTAGCCTCTTTCCTCAAGCTCAAGGGCGAGTTCAGGGCCTCCGGATTTGACGATCCGACCTTCGGACATGACGTGGACGTGGTCGGGTTTGATGTAATCGAGTAGACGCTGGTAGTGGGTGATTAGGAGCATGCCACGGTTTGACGAGCGCATAGCGTTCACACCTTTGGCGACAACTTTAAGAGCATCGATATCGAGACCGGAATCAGTTTCGTCCATGACGCAGTATTTTGGATCAAGCATCATCATCTGGAGGATTTCGTTACGTTTTTTCTCACCGCCGGAGAAGCCTTCGTTGACCGCGCGTGCTGTGAACTTGCGATCCATTTCGAGTAGATCCATTTTTTCGTAGAGAGACTTATAATAGGCGACTGCGTCAATATCCTCACCTTTCGGAAGGCGTGCTTGGAGGGCGGCGCGCATGAAGTTCGCGTTCGAAACGCCGGGAACTTCATTAGGATACTGAAAAGCGAGGAAAATTCCCGCGCGGGAACGTTGATCGATGGAGAGTTCGGAAATGTTTTCGCCATCGAGTAGAATTTCTCCATCGGTGACTTCGTATGATTCGTGGCCGGCGATGACTTTGGAAAGGGTGGATTTGCCGGAACCGTTCGGCCCCATGATGGCGTGGACTTCACCGGCAGGTATCTCAAGGGTGACCCCTTTGAGGATTTGCGTGCCGTTTTCGAGTTTTGCGTGAATGTTCTGTATTTGGAGGCTCATTTTGAAAAAATAAATCGTAGGTGGTAGATTAAGAATTGGCTAATACACCACGAAGGGTGATTTCAAAGTCCTTGATCACTGTGTTCGGAGGGAGATCAAGGAGGTCCGCCAGGTTGATCCCGGGCTTAAATTTTACGTCGTGGATTGTTCCGGTGGTTTCGTCGTGGAAATGACCGTGCTCATCAAGATTTGGACAGAAGCGCGAGGGTTCACGATCAAAATTGACCTGCCGAATGATGTTGTGCTGCACAAGTGCCTCAAGACAGTTGTAAACTGTCGCAAGAGAAACGGTAGGAAGCGCCTCTTTAATCTGCATGAAAACTTCATTGGCCGTCGGGTGGGTACGGCCCTGCATTAAGAAGCGGTAGACCTCTTGGCGCTGACGGGTCATGCGGAGGCCGTTGATTTCCTCCGGGATGTCTAGGTTGTGAGTTGTTGACGAATTGGATCTCATCGCACCGGCAAATTAGAATCATTCCTGATTAGATCAAGAACTATTCTAATTATTAGGAGATTTTTCTCCGGATGCTTGGAGATTAACCTCTCGCGGAGGGCACCACGTAAAAAAATCCCGTGTCTCCGTGGTCGCTGGAATGATGGGATGGTTCTATAAATCGCTTCGGATGCTGGCAGCGTACGGGTGTGATTTTTGAAAGTTTTTTGAATCAGTATAAAAAATCCTTGCATGGTGGGTTGAAACATGGTGGATTCCGCGCCCGCTCCGAGAGTGGACAACAACTTTTCCCTAACCGGTCATGGCCTACGCAGTAATCAAAACAGGCGGTAAACAATACCGCGTCCAAGAAGGCGACAAACTCGACGTCGAGAAACTCGACGCCGAAGTCGATTCCGTAATTGAATTCACAGAGGTTCTCCTTCGTGGTGAAGGTGATAGCCTGACAGTCGGCGCTCCATTCATTGATGGTCCCGGAGTGCAAGCGAAGGTCATCGACCAATTTCGCGGGCCCAAGGGTATCGCTTTCAAGTTCAAGCGCCGCAAGGGCTTCCACAAAACCAAAGGCTATCGCCGCCACATGACGAAATTGGAGATTACCTCCATTGGCTAACTTCAGAATTCCTAACGATCTAATATCATGGCCCACAAAAAAGGACAAGGATCCGTCAAGAACGGACGCGACTCTCGCAGCAAGCGCCTCGGCGTGAAAAAATTCGGTGGTCAGACAGTGATCGCCGGCAACATCATCATCCGCCAGCGTGGCACAAAAGTGCATCCGGGAAAAGGTGTTGGCTGTGGTAAAGACCACACGCTATTTGCCATGACAGATGGTCAGGTTTTCTTCGACAAGGAAGGACGTCGCGTGAACGTGGTTGAAGCAGTAGCTGCAAACTGAGCTAACACATTTTTTGAGAGGCCTCCGGATTGATTTCCGGGGGCTTTTTTGTGTGTCGAGCGGGTTTCTTGATATTGGAAAGTAACCGCGATTTGGGAATCGCGTCTGCAACCGATATGGGAGCGTAGGGCTATCCGCCATGCAGGTCGCGATTTCTAAATCGCGGTTCCTTTCTTGAACTCAGATTCCGAAGAGCGCCCGCTGGTCGATTCCTTTTGACGTCTCCTCAAGTTTCCATTGGCGGTCAACGTTGAGGCGAACCGTGGCGAGATGCTTGTGATGCCATTGCTCGGGACCGATCATCGACAGGAGTTTCCGGTTCCGGACTTCATAGAGGTGATAGGTCTGACCGACGATGGGCTCGAAATTGATATCGGCTTCATAGACGAGTTTGTTCCAATTAAAATGGTCGATCGCCTCCAAGTAAGTCTCGCGGATCTCGGTGAGCTTCTGTTGCAATTCTCTCTCAATTTCAGAAATACCCCTCGACTTGAACGAGCTGAGATCCGTGGGAACAATTTTCGGGCTCAGTGTGGAGACCGGGTATGGCATGAATGCTTGAGAGATTTTTTCTTCGGACATAGGGCAGCAGGTAGTGGACGTGGGTGTGTCGTCTAGGAAAGTATGTCTCGCAAATAAAAAAACCGGACGACCGCGAGGTCGCCCGGTTAGTGAATAATAAACAGTAGTAAGATCCTACTTAGGTGTTGGTGGGTTCATCGTAGGCGTTGTGGAACCCCAGATAGGGTTTGTATTGCCCATAAGGTCCTCGCCACCAACGATGGCAGGTCCCGTAGTCGCTCCCGCAGTTGGGACGATATTCACCGAGCTGGCGCTGTTATCGATTCTCAGGACGACAGCCTTTCTGTCGTAAGGGTCACCGTCGAACTGACTGCCATCGGCGATCAATGGAGTGGCTACGAGAACACGCGCAGGATTACCTGCTGTGGACATGCCGACACCGACACCGTTGGTGATATAACCAAATCCGACTTCACCATTGGCGAGAGCTTCTGCGTCGGTCGAGATATCGCCGTCAGGCTTCCTAGACAGTGGAGTCTTGGCGTAGAACATCGCTTCGGATTGGGTGATTCCCGCTTGCATGAGCTGCTTGAAGTATCCGTTGGAATCAGTACCAGCGGCCCCTTTCACTACTGCATCACCGAAGATATCATTAACCTCGGTCAAGGTGGAAGTATCCGGGAAGGAGCCGAATTCCGTTTCAAACTCGAACATTGCAAAGCCGATCTGGCGTGCGTTCGAGGTTGCTTCGGTTTGGTCGGCTTTTTTCCGTTGGCGAATCACCATGGGGGCGGTGAGGCCCGCCAATGCGGCGATGATGACGATAACGACGAGGAGTTCCACTAGGGTGAAACCACGTCTGCGGGTTGAGTTTGTTTTCATGGTGTGGTATTATTTATGGTTTGGTTTTTTGTTTATGGTGAGCAATTGCCCATATTAATTCCCAAGGTAGATAAATCTTCCAAGGTTCAGGAACGGTACGATCCAGAAAGAACGATACAAGAGAATAATTCGTTACAACCTGAAAAAATCAGCTCTCTTGGGCCGCGGGGGTCGGAACCCCGCCATCTTCAAGTTTTCTCAGAGTTTTTAGCTCGTTATCGGTGATGGGATACGGGCCGGAGAATTCCACCTGACGGGGATCGCCGGTTCCACTGCGGCAGGCGAAAGCCCGGCGGGACGAGGGATAATAAAGGATCAGATAGCGATTACCGCTCTTGTTGGTTTCGGCGAGAAATCTAGGCAAGCCTCCAGCCCGAATGAAGACGGCAAGGTCTGGATAGTGGGTGGCAAGAGCATTGAGCCGAAGGAACCCAAAGGTAGGAGGCGTCTCGCGAACCAGCATAATGTGGTTGTTGGCTGCGGAGGTGGTCCGGCGCAGGTATCCGGCATTTCCTCCAGGCACACAGGAACTCGCCGACATCAGAACCGGGCATACCAGAGTGAATAATATGAAGCGGATGTATCCCATTCTAGAGCTTCATTCAGGGTGAAGAGCGGCTGAGTCTATCTTTACGAATAATCGAGTTGATCTTGCCAATACTGGGGCGGTTGCCCTCAGAATCGATGAAAATGGCTGTTTCCAAAGGGATAAGGAATTCCACTGCGGAGTTGATTCCAATTAGATTACCGTATGCGTCTACTACCGGGCCGCCGCTGTCGCCAGGCTTGAGGGGAATATCGATCTTGAATCTCCTGTTTCCGGTAAACACACCTTCGGGAGCGAGCGCCGTCCGCAGTTTACCGGGCGAAGATTGGAAACCGGTTGCCATGCCTCCGTGGATAATCCCGTGGCCGGGCGAGAGCCAGCGGTCGGGCGGCGTCCACTCATAGTAGTATGGTGTTTTCGTAGGGATATGAAGAATAGCCAGATCGCTTGTGTAAGAGCGCCATACGATTCTGGCTTTACTGGTGATGACACGGCCGCCCCGCCCATAGATGATGAATACGTTTTTACCGGGGGCTTTGGCCAGCACGTGGTCTGCGGTGAGAAAATAACCGTCCTCGGTAATGGGAGCGGCTGAGCCGCCATCGGCGTCGGTCGGTGCATTGGCCATGGCAAACTTCTGGTCCACCCAACTGCCGATCTCATCACGATTCGTAACCACCACTGCGGAGAGCCTCTCGCTCACAATCTGTCTGGCAGTCGAATCAGGGATCTCCGCGCTTGATGGAGGAGGTGACACGGTGGTGCATGCGACTGTTATCAGACCAATCACAATGGCCGCGATTTTTGAGAAAAACTTATCCATTCGCCAATAGAAGAACATACCTACGAGCTGGCGTCACATATGATTTCAAAAATCAGTGATCAATTGTTCGATGGCCTTGCGAAAGGGCGCGGCGATTGGCAGGGAATCCAGTCGTTCCTCGTTGACCCACTCATCACCGGGTTCCACACCTTGGGCATTTCCGAGCTCAGCGTGGAACACTTTGAGCGACACCCGATAACGTGTGATCGGGTAGGTCGCTTCGTAGATCTGCGAAAGATCCGAACAGCACCCGACAGGCCGCAAAGGTAGCTTCCAAAGACCTTCACGGCGTTTCCCCGATTCTAGATGAAGAAGAATTCTTCTCTCCGGATCCCTCGCCCAGATGGCGTTCTCCCCGATCGAGGTCACTGCGGCGCGAGGTTTCTTTTTTGGTAAATCTGCGGGTTCGGAGCATTTGCAGAATCTGGCGACCGGGCATTTCTCGCAAGCTGGGCGACCCGGGCGGCAGACGCGTTGGCCGAGTTCCATCATCGCGTGATGATGGCGTGCGGGTTTAATGGGATCGCAGAGATCTGCGGCCCACAGGCGGTGCTTTCGGATCGTTTCGCTGGAGTCGATCAGCGAGGCGTCGTCCATCAATCGGGAAAGAACGCGTGAGACGTTCCCGTCCACTAAAGCGGAAGGCTTTCCGAATGCGAAAGCGATCAGCGCTGAGGCGGTGTAGGGCCCAATGCCCGGAAGTGCCAGAAGAGAGGTTTCATCCCCAGGGAACAAGCCACCGTGTTTCTCAAGAACCGTGATCGCCGTTTCCCTCAACATGCGGGCGCGTCGATAGTATCCAAGACCTTCCCATGCTTTGAGCAAACTTTCGTCATCTGCACGGGCAAGGCTCGCGATGTCGGGAAATTTTTTAAGGAAGCGGGTGTAATAGCCCTTTCCTAAAACCGTCGCGACCTGGGTCTGCTGCAGCATCATCTCGGAAACGAGAATCTGGTATGGATCGGCGGTTCTACGCCAGGGAAAGTCCTTCCCAACCCTCTCAAACCATGTGCCGAGTTCATTACGGAATTCTTCCTTCGCCACAAGCGCGGATCTGACAAAACGCGGCTTGAGCGGACCCATCAGCGTTTTTTGCGGAGACGTTTTCCGGAAAGTCGGGTGTCGATGAGGTTCTGGCATCGCCCGTTCAATCTCAACTTCTCGCAGTTCGCCTCAATCTTGATCGACTGGCGTATCGCTCTAAACCCAAGCCGTCGGCTCACGCAATCCGTCTGGATGTCCACATGCTCGTCCTCAAACTCCACAATGCGCCCGCAATCAATACACACGAGATGATTATGCGAGGGCTTGTCGAGGAAATTGGGGTCATAAGTGATTTGGTTCTCACCGAGGTCGATTTGACGAAGTAGATCCGCCTCCACCAAGAGGCCGAGGGTGCGGTAAACCGTGGCACGCGAGGTCTCGGAATCCACTTTACGCACACGGTCAAACAATTCCTCGGCTGTGAAATGCTCATCGCGCGAGAACGCAACATCTGCGATTTGCTCGCGCTGTATGGTTCTCCGCAAGCCCCTGCGGAGGATAAATTCATCGAGCTTTTCCCTGATCGCAGCTTCCATTTGTTGAAAATATAGGTCCACTGCAAAAGAATGTAAACACCCGGCATACTCCAGATGCAGATTCTGATATTGCGCGTCGTAGCTTTCCCGCCCAAGATCAAAGCAGAAGAATCCTACAAATTCCTTCCGTTTCGTATGAATAAGCATCGCGATGAACCGTCCAATCTTACGCAAGACCCGCCCGGGTCCTCCGAAAAGGATGCCGAGGCCGGTAATCCAGCCGAGGATTTCCGCTTGGTGGCTCTTGCACAAGAGGGTGACATGAGCGCTTACGACGAGCTTGTCATCCGCCACAGGGGAAAAATCTACGCAATGATAAGAAACATGGTCAAAAACGATGCGGATGCTTGGGATTTGTCCCAGGATGTCTTTATCAAGGCATGGAAGGCGTTGCCTCGCTTCGAGGCACGAGCACGCTTCTCGACCTGGCTTTTTAGAATTTCCCACAACGTGGTCTACGACTGGGTCAGGAAACGGAAAATAGAAAGCACAGGGGAACTCAACGACGAGATTTTCGACCGCGACCGTATCGATCTATCCGCAAGAACCGCGCCTGCTTTCGTGGAATCACCCGACGACGCGCTCTCAAACACCGAACTGCGCGAAAAAATTACCGAAGCGCTCGAAAAACTCTCTCCCGAACACCGCGAGGCGGTAATGCTCAAGGACGTGCAAGGGCTTTCCTACAAAGAGATCTCCGGCGTCATGGACTGCACACTGGGCACCGTGATGAGCCGACTTTTCTACGCCCGCCAAAAACTCCAAACCCTCCTGAAAGATGAATATGAATCCCGATGAAACCAAACTGGCCATGTGGCTTGATGACGAACTCACTGGCGATGAACTCGCTGAGATGAATGTTTGGACTGCAGATCGGCCCGAGCAACTGGCCGCGCGGGAAGACCTAAGGAAATACCGTGAGCGACTTGCCGCTAACGTGTCAGCTAGCGAGGAGCCTCCATACCCCGATTTTTTCCTGACCCGGGTCAACCAAGGAATCCGCGACATTCAGGCTGCCGAAGAAAGCCGCGCCGCTCCAAAGGCGCTTCCAGCAAAGGTTCCGTTCTGGAAAACTTGGTTGATGCCCGTCGCTGCCTGCGCCGGTATGATCTTCGCGTTTGGCATTGGTAGGCAGAGTGGCGACAAGGAAACATCCGTCGCTAACATATCTACCTCAGCCGCTTTAACTCCCGTGGTCTACACTCCAGAAGAGGGAGTCGAAGCTCAATGGTTTGCAGGAAATGGAGGAAATGCCTCGGTCATCGTGCTGCAGGGAGTTTCTGCGATTCCAGATTCCACCAACTTCTCGGAAACCGTCTATGTCCCGACCGCTCGCGAATCGGATCGCACAGCGACACGTGACGCCGAGGAATCCAATATGAGTAAACAATGAGATCCCCGCTGACTCCATTTTTCTGCATCCTTTGCACGATCCTTATCGGGTCGGCGATGGCTGGGCGCTCGGTCGCGCAGGAGGACCCTGGGCGAGCGAAAGTCGGAGTTCTCGAAGTAACCGTCTATTATGCGACCAACGGCGATCCTTCAGCAGCAGGAGAGCGGGCGCAGAAAATTTCCGATGATACCAGAGAGCGGATGGAAAAAGTAGAACATCTGGAGTTCTCTCACTACCGGGCTCTAGGCGCGGAGTCTCAAGCAATTTTCCGAACCTACGAGAACTGGGCGCAGCCGCTGAAGCCGTCCGATGAGATCCTGGTACGTTTCGAACCTCGCTCGCAGCCGACCGCAGATGCCGTCAGGCTCGACCTCGAGTTATGGTTAAGCCGTAAAAAAATTCTCAAGACGGATGTATCCCTGAAAGAAAGCGATCCGCTCTACGTTCTGGGCCCGCAGTGGCGCGGCGGACGTCTGATCATCGCGGTCGCTCTTGCACGGAAGTGATTTCCGGTATCTTATAAAGAGATGAAATACTTTTTCGCCACTTGGCTGATACTCGTTGTAGCATCACACGCCGCCGCTCTGAAATTTGAAAAAGAGCTCGTCGTAGTTCATGTCGATCTCTCTACAAAATCGGTCACCAAAGATTTCAAATTCACCAATACAAGCTCCGAGAGGGTGAAAATCCGTGATGCGGACGCAGGATGCTCCTGTGTTTCCGTGGAAGTTTCCGAAGGAAAACTCTCCTACGCGCCGGGCGAATCGGGAATTTTTCGCGCCACGTTTGAGATCGGGAATTTTCAAGGCGCCGTCGACAAAACAATCCATGTCTGGCTCGAGGGCGATCCTGATGAAACTCCGTCTAGCAAGGCCACCTTCCGAATCCATATTCCGGTCATTATCACGCTCGATCCGAAAACAGTGAAATGGGAGGTTGGCGCAAAAGCGGAGACAAAAACTATTGCGGTCATCATGAATTATGAGAAACCCATCCACGTGATCTCTGTTTCGACGAGCAATACCAATTTTTCCACCGAGCTCGTCACGATCGAGGAAGGCAAAAAATACGAAATCAAAGTCACACCCAATAGCACCGAGTCACCCGGCCTTTCGATCATCCGAATCGAAACCGATGTCGACGTTGAAAGGCAAAAGGTGCAACAAGGATTTGCTATCGTCCGCGCGCCCGTTCCCAAGTCATGAACTCATTCGTTCAACTCGCGGCCTTAACCGCCATTTCTGTCTCGGCAGCAGGAGTCAGCTGGTTAGTAAAAGGACCGTCAGAAGAAACCGCGCTGCACCAGTGCGATCCTTCGAATTTAAAGGGAGATGAAATCTGCCTGAATGATGTCACCGGCAAGGTGCTTTGGGTGGATTCGAGGCCTCGCCAAGAATGGGAAGATAATGGTCTTGAAGGATCGATTCTATGGAATCTCGATCCCAATGAGAATCAGCAGACCTTCGAGGCCGACTCTGCGATAAAGGTGATGGAGGCGGACCTTGTCGTCGTTTATTGCGAAAGCCAAGCTTGCGGGACAAGCCGACAAGTCGCCGACCTAATCCGGAATTTGCAACTCGGGCCACGGGTCAAAGTCCTGCACGGCGGCTGGGACGCACTCAAGGATTCCAGCCCAGCATCTTGATAACAGGCGGCACCTCCTGAGATAATAACTTGGAACGTTTCGCCTTTTCCATCCTTGGTCAGCTTCGAGGCAAAACCCTCAAATCTACCTCCGAATAGATCGAGGAAAAGATCGAGGAAAGGATCGACAACGACCTTCGGTGAACTATCACTATGTTCAGTTGTCAAGATCGTTTGAGGGTTAAGGTTACCGTCTTCACACTGAAAATCGACGTAGTAGAAAAAATCGACGAGATCTTCAAGTGAGATGGTCTTATGGACATCGACTGAGATACTCATTGCCTCCGGGAGCTTGCCGTTCAGCACGGATCCCACCAGCTCCGTTTCGGAAAGTCTAGTTTCGAGATGTAGCGGGCGTTCAGTAAGGGTTTCCTTCTTAAGAAAATCCTCCAGCAGTTCCAAAGCGGCAATACCGTCATCCACAGACTCCCGGGGGCAACGGGATGTCTTCTTTCAGAGTGATCGCAGGCATCGACGGTTTTCCCACCGGCATTGTCTCAGCTCGCTCATCGTTGGCTAGACGAAACTCGAGCGGGGCGCAAAGGCTGAAGGTGCTCATCCGAGGTCTTGCTGGGGGTAAGGTCTCTGGCGCGCCCCATGTTACTGGCTTTGGTCCGGATGCGGCTGTTGGTTTTGCCCGGGAGAGGCAGGGGGCAAATCCGAGAGTAGGCTGTTTCATTACACTCGCCTCAATAGTATAAACCTTGGTGCTCATCGCGTTTGTGTGAACGGTGAAATTTCGAATTGAAGAGGCAGAGAATTACCCCGAACTCCTATAAGGATTGTATGCTTGGTCATATTTTTTTGGAGACAAAACACTAAGACCTGTTTTAAAATTGGTCACAGCGGATAAGTATCCTCAATTCGAATTATGGCAAATATTACCAAACGCGATCTCGTCATCAAAATTACTGACCAACTTGGATCAAGGGGAATCTCCATTACCCAAAAAGATGTTTACGAGGTTATCCAGACTTTGATCGATGAAGTCACCGATGTCCTTGCTCAAGGAGACACCGTCGTGCTTCGGAACTTCGGGGCTTTCCAAGTCAAAGAGGTCGCAGCGAAAGTGGGGCGTAACCCTAAAGAACCTAACATCAAGGTTCATATACCAGCAAGGGCCTCGGTAAAGTTTAAGCCAGGTAAAGAAATGAAAGAAAAGGTAGCGACAATCCTGCAACTTATCCGGGAACAAAATTCGCTTACCGGGAAGAAGGTAGTCACCACTGAATCCGTGCGGGAATGACAACCGCTCCCTTCCCTGCGTTATCTTTTCTCCCGCTTGCAGCGGCAATTCCAAGTCTGGCATCATGCTCTTCGCGCCTTGGCGATTATTCCGGCTACATGACCCGCTCCTACAAGATACGCGGTCAAGCTCACCATCCGATGAGTGTCGAGCAAGCACTCGGGCACAAGGAGACAGGCATTCGTTCATGGTATGATGAATCTAGTTTCTTCGGCCTCAAACGCGGCACGACTTCATTGGGGGAAAAGGTCAAACCTTGATATTTGACTGTGGTCCACAAAACGTTACCACTTCCGGCGCTCGTCAAGGTCACCAATTTGGAAAACGAAAAATCGGTGAATGTCAGGATCAACGACCGCGGACCCTTCATTTCAGGATGCCATCTCGATGTCACTCCGCGCGTCGCGAAAAAGCTTGGGTTTCATTCTAACGGTCTGATCTCCACCCGCATCGAGGTCCTCTCGGTGGGTGATAGAAAATACAAAAAGACGTCGCGCCACCGGTTTCTTTTCTGGTGACAACGCTTCACACGGGGCTTGTCGCCGTGGGATACAGGGCACAAGCTACATTTCTTATCGCCCATGAAGGAAAGGATCGACGAACTGGAGCAGTGGGGCGCTGATGTAATTTTTGGGCGTACCAAAGGGTTCCGTGCGAGCCTGATGCGTGTCCTGATGCTGGGCCTTTCCGGTGTGTTCCGTGCTCTGGTCCAACTCCGCATCGCGCTCTACCGGACAGGTTGGAAACCTCAGGAATACCTCGGCACCCAGGTGGTTTCGATAGGCAACCTGACAGTCGGTGGCACGGGAAAAACTCCGGTCGTCGAGTTGCTTGCCAAGTCGCTGCGCGACCGTGGCCGGAATGTCGCGATCCTCTCTCGCGGCTACAAGAGCAAACGCCTGGACAAGCGTCAGAACTGGAAGGGCGCGAATGGACAACAGATCGCCTCGCGGCATATGCCCAAAGTGGTTTCGACGGGTTCTGCGTTGCTACTGGATTCCAAGTATGCCGGTGACGAACCCTTCATGCTCGCAAAAAACTTGGAAGGTGTCTCGGTGATCGTCGATAAAAACCGGGTCAAGGGCGCGCGGTTCGCCATCGCCCAACTAGGAGCGGAAACCCTGATGCTCGATGATGGTATGCAGAATTTCGATCTGGCGCACTCGATCGATATCGTCCTGATCGACTCTCGCTCGCCTTTCGGAACCGAGGCACTGTTACCACGCGGGACACTCCGTGAACCGCCGAAAAATCTCCGCCGCGCAAGTATCATCCTAATTACTAAATGTGACGGCAGTTCGAACGCAGCCCTCATCTCACGTATCCGAAAATACAACCCCACCGCAGACATCATCGAATGCGCTCATTGCCCGAGATATTTGGAGAACCTTTTCACCAGGGAGCGCGAGCCCCTCGAATTACTTGATGGAAAATGGGTGGGAGCTATCTCGGCCATCGCGGTCCCAGACAACTTCGAGAAATCCATAGAGAAGCTCGGTGCGAGAGTGGAGATTAAAAGGCGTTTTTCTGACCACCACAGGTTCAATCGCCGTGATGTCGACGACTTCATGCAGCGTTGTGTAGAACGGGATATGGAACTGATCCTAACTACTGAAAAAGACGCCGTTCGGTTTCCCAGGCCAACCGAAATCAACGTCCCTATATTTTTCCTTCGAATCGAAGTCCAAATCCTCTCTGGGCAAGAATCCTGGGACAAACTTGTGGACCTCCTCTGTGATCCGAAGCCACCGATGGATCAAATACTCAAAAATGTCGGATCCTACCGTTCTTGAAACTTTTACCTAGTCTCTGTTTCGCAAACGAATGAAACTTGTATCATGGCAGATCGGATCTGTCGTTTAAACCAAAAACATGCTCACCCTCGGAATTCTCGGCTCTGGCTCCGGTTCGAACCTGCAGGCGATTATTGATGCCATCGGAGAAGGAAGGCTCAATGCGAGGATTGCCATGGTCCTCTCGGACAATCCCGGTGCCTTCATCTTGGAGAGAGCGGCAATCGCCGGCATACCACACGGGATCATTGATTGCGCCTCTCATCCCTCTAAATTCCCTGAATCGGCGCAAATGGAGACCGCCACGAGTCTGCGGGAAGCCGGAGTCGATCTAGTTTGTCTCGCGGGGTTCATGCGCCTTCTGAAGAAACCGTTGCTCGACGCCTTCCCCTCCAAAATCATCAACATCCATCCGTCGCTACTTCCCGCCTATCCAGGTGTCGCGGCATGGGAACAAGCCATCCTTGCCGGGGCTGAGGAAACCGGCGTCACCGTTCACGTGGTCGATGCCGGAATGGACACTGGGTCAGTCATCTTGCAGGAGTCGTTGCAGGTTCTTCCAGGTGAGACCCCCGCAGCCCTTCACGAGCGACTCCAGAAAATCGAACATCGTATTTACCCAGTCGCTATAGCTCAATACACCCCGACACTCCAACTGTGAATTCATCCGTCATCAATCCACTACTTAAACATCTGGCCTCCACCGTGATCGGTGCCGAGAAACCTGCCAGAATGCTCCTAACCGCATTACTCGCCGACGGGCACGTCCTCATCGAAGGCGCTCCGGGAATCGGTAAAACAACTCTCGCACACACTCTTGCCACATCCATGGGTGGGGTTTTCAAACGGGTTCAGTTCACTCCAGACCTCCTCCCGGCCGACCTCATCGGATACAACCTTTTCCGCTCAGATACGGGAACTTTCGAGTTCATTCCCGGCCCCGTATTCGCAAACTGTCTGCTCGCTGATGAAATCAACCGCACCTCCCCGCGCGTCCAGTCCGCCCTGCTCGAAAGTATGAACGAAGGGCGAGTGACCATTGACGGAGTCAGCCATATTCTGCCCCGCCCTTTCATGGTCATCGCCACCCAGAACGATACCCATACCTCGGGCACGTTCCCCCTGCCGGAACCGCAGCTCGACCGATTTCTTGTCTCTCTGGAAATGTCTTTACCTGATGCCTCGACTCAGGTCGATATCGTCATGGCGCACGCTTCCAAGCCTGCGGGATCTCCCGAAGAAACACCGGATTTCGGGCTCGATAGTGAGACGATCCGGAGCCTCCAGAAAATCGCAACGGAAATTCCCGTTTCGAGGCACATCGCAGAATATATCACCAATCTTTGCGAAACACTCCGCAAAATGGCAGGCTCGGACCAGAGTGTTTCGATCCGTGCATCTCTCGCCTTGCTCAAGGCCTCGCGGGCAAACGCGTTTCTCGAATCCTCTCCAGCGGTGTATCCCGATCACGTCCAAGCGCTATTCGCTGCCACCATGCGCCATCGCATTCTTTCCGATCAGGATATCGATCCGATGGAACTCATTGACGATGCGCTTCTGAAAACCGCAATCCCCTGAATTGAATCCCTACGCCAAGCCGCGCTCCGCAATCTCCTCTTCATCCCAGCCGAGGTAGTGACCGAGTTCGTGAAGATAGGTGGTAGCAACCTCATCGCGAAAATCCTGTTCGTCCCGCTCGGAGTATTCCCAAAGGTTACCTGCGAATATACGAATAAGCGGCAAGGCATCCGGCCCGGGTTCATCGATCAGGGACGCCCCCTCAAAAAGGCCGAGAATGTCCATTTCCAAGGCCTCGTCCGGTGAAGGCTTCTCCTCATAGGATACCGGGCAGCTTTCGGCCTCCTTCTTCACCCCTTCCGGGAGGACATTGATAATCATTGCAACTTCCTCCTCCGCCATCGCGGCTAAATCTTCAAATTTCATACCTTCTTCAATGGTTTATCGATTTACCTGAGCTTAGAAGAAAGGAGCGAATCAGCCGCAGACAGGAAGCTGGATCTTCACTCAGATTCCCCATCGACAGTCCCTTCACCGCCCACAGAAACTTCCGTCGGTTCATCCGGCGCTGGCACCACTTCAGGTATCGTGTCGAGTTTCAGAGCAGTCGTATCAATCGGTGCGTCTGGATCGATGATCGCAGGAATCGATCCCTCTGGAGGGAGTCCATTGGGATCGATGATCGGCAGTGGTTCAACCGGGCCGGCATCGGAAAACGGAGGATATACCTGATAGTTTCCATCAACCGGAATCAGATCCCCAGCTCCTGACTCACCGCTGGAAATCATCACGGTCGGAACGTAGCCCACCTCACCACTGTCGAGTTCCACTTTCAAATAGCTCGATCCAACTGAAACGATCTTCATCTGCGTGCCACGGTCAATGAGCTTGTCTGCGTCTTCATTTCCTTTCGGCTCGTTTTTGTAGAACGCGGTGTTGTCAATCGCAGCGCTTACGAACTGTCCCGGAGAAAACTCGGGACCATAACTTGGGTTCAACCCGGTCGAGCTTCCTGGAGGCCCAAGAGGATCAAAACTGGAACTCGCCATCGGCGAGTTCATGGTATCGCAGGCAACCAAAGCGAGCGCGGTAGGAGCGACGAACAGGCAAAACTTTCTCATAACTAAAAAAATCTGACACCGTCACCTAATTCGGTCAATGTGTTTCAAGGAGTTTCCTACTTTCATCCGGGTCACCTCTTCTATCGCTATTGCACCGACAACAACGAGAGCTAATCGCAGCGACCGCACCCCGGTAGGCGCCGCACTCCTCCGCTCAAAATACACATTCAGCCTGGCACACATCTATGTGATGGCCCTTTCGATAGAGACTACGGGCGCCTCCGCTTCATTCGCGGGCCGAAAAGCTGTAGTGACGATATCGGTCAGCGAGAACGAGGGAATTTCACTCTCGCTATCGATCATTTCGATTCCATTGAGACCACGCCTAAAACCCATATCTCCTGTATCCCATTCGAATACCACTACCAGACCTCCACCTTCAGGTAGCCATTCCAGCTGTGCGCTTGACGCGAAATCCTGTGCCGCAGTTCTGATCAACCAACGCTCCAGCACCACAATCAAGCGGTAGCTGTGTCTTTCCTCAAGGTCCTGTAACAACATTATCAACCGGCTGTTGATCGCCGGATCATCTTTGAGGACATCATCTTCATCCAGCAAACCACTGGACGGCACAGGAGGAATGACCGTTTCCAAAAGACGCCGCGCGGTCGCGTATCCCGCCACTATCAACCAAACTGTCCATATCAAAAAAACCGCCCACCCCGAGGACAAATACGTCTTTACAAATTTTCCTGACAATGATGAAAACATGAGCATGCCACCACTCAAGAAATTTCCCGCTTCCACATAGGGACGACCGCAGGCTTAATTTCCCCATGCGTGTCCTCGCCATCGATCCCGCCGTGCGAAACACCGGCTATGCCATCCTTGAGGGAGATCCACGCAAACCGACCGTGCTCGCCTACGATGTCATTTCTGTGCCTAAAAAAATCCCCCAGTCCGGTGCCCTCTCCGCGATCAGGACCCACCTCGTCCACCTCATCACCCAGCACCAACCGGACGAAGTCGCCGTGGAGGGCATCATCTATGTCCAGTCCCACCGCACCGCCATTTCCATGGGTGCGGCCAGAGCAGCGGCAATGATCGCCGCAGCGGACCACGGCATACCCGTTTACGAATACTCCCCAAAAAAAATCAAGATGGCCGTCGTCGGAAAAGGCACAGCTGACAAAAACCAAGTCGCCTTCATGGTGCGCGCCCTCCTCGGCCTCGCCGAGACCCCGCCCTCCGATGCTGCCGACGCGCTTGCCATCGCCCTCGCACATCTTCAGGCTTCCGATCCCCTCCGAGCTAAACTTCTCGATCGCAGGTTGATTTGATCTTTCCCCTCACCAGCTTACATTCCCGGGAAATGACCGATTGGAACCAACGCTACGAGCAAGCCGACACCCCTTGGGAAAAGGGCTACCCGGCACCACCGCTACTTGAAATCTTGGAAAAAACCGAAGCCTCGCTCTGGGGCAAGGGCCAAATCCTAGTCCCGGGATGCGGCACCGGCCACGACGTCCGCGCCCTCGCGGCAAAAGGACTCAGCCCCTTCGGCTTGGATCTCGCGCCCGAAGCTTTAGCGCGGGCCAGGGCACATCCTCTCGCAGGAGCAGAATCCTACGAAGTTGGCGATTTCCTCGATCCCGATTGGCGGACCGGGAAAATATTCTCCGCGATCTGGGAACACACCTGCTACTGCGCGATCCATCCCACCAGCCGTCCCCAATACGCCCGCGCCTGTGCCGATCTCGTTTCATCAGGCGGGCACCTTATCGGCGTCTTTTTCCTCACCCCAAATGATCCCGGCGAAGCAGAACAAGGCCCCCCATTTAATTCCTCCATCGAGGAGCTCGACGCGCGCTTCAGCCCCTGGTTCACCCGCATTGATTCTTGGATCCCATCCAAATCCTATCCCGGCCGCGAAGGCCGCGAGTGGACTGCCATCTATCGCCGCGATCCGTGAAGGGCCTCTTTGCTCTAGCCGGAAAAGTCCCTTGAACACGACACTCGGATTCATGAAATTTCTCTTCGTATTTACGATCCTCGTGTTTCTTCCCGCTTGCACGCCGGTCAACCCACCTGCACCTCCGCCCGGCATGCCACTCGACCAGGAACACCTCCCCTCGGCTACCGACCAAGCCCTCACCCGGAACCTAATCGGCAGCGGCACCCCAGCCCCAGCCCTACCGCAATGAACCATTCCCCTCCCGAGATCATCAATTTCGCGCAACCTCTCGGCTACGTGGAAGGCCTCACTCTTCAGGAAAAAACCGTTGCAAATATCCTATCAGGCACTGGCCGGGATACCATACTGCTACTCCAGCACGAACCGGTCTACACCATCGGCCGCCTGCGCGATCGATCGTCGCTTCGCTCCACCGACTCGCTCCCATATCCCGTCGTGGAAACCAACCGTGGCGGGCAGGCCACATACCACGGCCCCGGACAGCTCACCGGCTACCCCATCCTCGACCTCAACCCACGCGGCCGCGATCTCCACCTTCACCTCCGCCTCATCGAAGACGCCCTCATCGCCGCCTGCGCCGATCTCCAAGTCTCCGCTGGCCGTCGCGACGGACTCACCGGAGTCTGGGTGGAGGACAGGAAACTCGCCTCCATCGGCGTCGGCGTCCGTAAATGGATCTCCATGCACGGCTTCGCCATCAACGTCACCCGCCAATGCCTTCCTCCGTTCCTCTCCATCACACCTTGTGGCCTGGACGGTGTCAGCATGACCTGCTTGGAGGCGGAATCACCCACCCCTCTCAGCATGGACACCGCCACATCAACGATCGCCTATCGCCTCACCGAAATTTTTTCATAAGCAAAACCAAGTCGAGAACCAAGTCGGAAACCAAGTCCTCAAAACGATTTCTCACGGTTCCTACCTCCCCCGGCGTGTGCTACGAGCTTAGCTATTTTTACACCCCTGTCGCCAAGGACATTGACATTTTCTGTGATGCTAGAATGATGGCAGCCTACCAAACTTAGACCCTCGATCTCATCGTTTTACCGATTCCTCATCAAATAAGCGTCCTATGAAAAAATCTCAGAAACCTACCAATCGAGGCTTCACCCTTACGGAACTGCTAGTCGTGATCTTCATCATCGCCATTCTGGTCACAGTCACCATCAACGGAGTCTTCAAGTTCAGAAACTCCGCAGACGAAGCCGTCGCCATCGATAACATGAGACAGATCCAGATCGCCAACGTCAGCTACGCTGGCGACAACAACGGCAAGTTCGTCCCACCGGAAGCCTCCGTCGATGCGGTGACATACCCGTGGTTCGAAAACCCGGATTTCGTCAGCTTTCTTAAAACCAAACAGGCCACATACAACACCAGTGGAGCGCGCGACACCTCCCTGCCACTCTCATTGATGGACCCTCCAGCCGTTAGAAAAAAAATCACTAACTACAGATTCCTTGGTGGCAGCTACGGCTACACAAGACTCGCTTCGGAAGAACCATTCCACATGTCGAGGCTGACTTATGATTCCCGCTCGGCCGCCTTCATCACTGCCAACAGCCCCTTCGTCGACCAATCCACCAAATCAAACATCGCCTATCGGCACGACGAACGGAAAGCCATAGTAGTCTACTATGATGGCCATGCCGGCACCATTCTCCGCCAACAGGTCGATTCCAAAGGCGATGCCACAAATATTTTCTGGCAAGCGGTTACGGAAGAGTCTCTAGCTCCTTGATCCGCAGATTTCTCCAGCGCACATCGGTAGCGCCTCCCGAGTGAACCTGCATCCCGAAGAAACCTTCCAGAGTCGCATGCTCCTCGTTTTCATCTGTGAAATCGACGCGCTTCTCACCGTTGAGAAAAATCTGAATATGGTTGCCCTCGCAAAGGATGCGGACCTCGTTCCATTCGTCCCACTTGAAAATTTCTTTTCCCTGCTTGGTGAAAGCAGCGCACTGCTCCTTGTTCGCCTTATTCGGAAACAACCACCCACGACGGGCCTCATCAAATAGCCCCGCTGTCCATGCCCGCTCCTTGCCGTTATCGTGCTCGCATTGATAGCCGTAAACCCGCCCGTTGCCATCCTCGGACTCCTTCTGCAGCCCGCGGAACATCATCCCGGAATTGCCTTCCATCGTGTCGAACTTCATCTCAAAACGAAAATCGTAATTCTTGTAGGTTTTCTCTGAAATCAAGAACGTATTCGCATTCACCTTCCGCCCGGTGCCGACGATCTCCCCGTCAACCATCGTGTATTCTCCGTTTCCTCCCACCTTTTTCCAACCCGTAAGATCCTTGCCGTTGGTCATGGCTGTGAAGCCTTCCTCAACCTCAGCGGAAAGAAGACATGGGATAAGTGCGAATAGCGGGATCAAAAGCTTCTTCATGGTGAATTTAGGTATATCTACGATTACGGGCCTAGGAAGAGCTTTCTTGCTTGTCAGGGAAAAACGATCCCGCTTGAGTCGTAGTTGTTCAGATGATTAGCAAACTGTATTCAGCTGCCTTGAGGGGCGTAGACGCCATCGAAGTCGAGGTGGAAGTCAATGCCAGTGGCGCGGAAACTCCCTCCGTGATCATCGTCGGCCTGCCCGATGCCGCCGTCCGGGAAAGCTCCCAGCGTGTCACTTCCGCCATCGTCGCCTCTGCCCTCAAGCTCGACCTCGGCATCAAGACGGTCAACCTCGCCCCGGCGGATCTCAAAAAAGAAGGCCCCTCCTTCGACCTGCCCATCGCTCTGGCCATGGTCGGTGCCAGCGGCACCCCGATCCAGGAAACCGATGGCTTCTGCGTCGTCGGCGAACTCGGCCTCGACGGCACCGTCCGCCCCGTCAAAGGCGTGCTCTCCATCGCTCTCGAAGCCCGCGCCCGTGGCAGGAAGTTTCTCATCGTCCCGGAGTCAAACGCCGCTGAGGCTGCAGTCATCCAAGGCATCGAAGTGATTGCCGTGCGTAATCTCAAGCAGGCATGGGATTTTATCAGCGGGGAAAAACGAATCGCTCCCTTCATCCTCGACCGCCGAGCCTTTTTCGAAAGCCACCGCAACTACCTAGTTGATTTCAACGAAGTCAAAGGTCAGCAACACGTCAAGCGCGCCCTCGAAGTCGCAGCCGCCGGTGGCCACAACATCCTCATGGTCGGCCCACCAGGCACAGGTAAATCCATGCTCGCCAAACGCATCCCCACCATCATGCCGAACATGACCGAGGAAGACGCCATCGAGACCACCAAGATCCACTCCATCAGCGGGATGCTGGATACTAAAAACGCCTTCCTAACTACCCGCCCCTTCCGCGCGCCCCATCACACCATCTCCGATGCAGGCCTCCTCGGCGGCGGCACAAACCCTGGCCCTGGAGAAGTCTCCCTCGCCCACCACGGAGTGCTTTTCCTCGACGAGCTTCCGGAGTTCCGCCGGCAGACTCTGGAAGTCATGCGCCAGCCCCTTGAGGACGGCCACGTAACCATCTCACGTGCCGCAGGTTCCTTAACATTCCCAGCCAATTTCATGTTAGTGGCGGCGATGAACCCCTGTCCGTGCGGATTTTACGGCGATGTAAAGCGCCAGTGCCGCTGCTCCGTCCGCCAGATCGAGAACTACCGCCAGCGCATCTCCGGCCCACTGCTCGACCGCATCGACATCCACGTCGAAGTTCCTCTCGTCGATTTCAAGGAACTCACCTCGGATGCGATCACCGGCGAATCTTCCGCCGTAATCCGCGAGCGAGTCGCCGCCGCTCGCGACATTCAAGTCGAGCGTTTTAAATCCGCCAAGCTCACCACCAACTCCGCGATGGGCGCCCGCCAAGTCCGCGAGTGCTGCCAGCTCGATGCTGAATGCAAAGGCTACCTCGAACACGCCATGGAGCAGATGAACTTCTCCGCCCGCGCCCACGACCGCATCCTCAAAGTCTCCCGCACCTTGGCGGACCTCGCTGGAAAACAAGACATCACCGGCAACGAGATCCTCGAAGCCATCCAGTTCCGCTCGCTCGACCGGCAGTTGTTCGAATAGGAAATCTGACATTTCTGAGAGGCAGCTCAGGCAGAAGCTCTGAGAGGCTAAGGAAAATTAGGCTCCGCTTTGTATCTACTTCGCCTATTTTACCGGCTCGATTCCCTTGAGGGTGGAAAAGCTGATCCTGCGCATCGTGTCGAGAAACTCGACCATGTAGACCGAAGACGATCTTTCCGTCGTTGTGGCGACATAGAGATTTGCGAACAGACCGGACTTCCGGATTGGTCGGGAAACAACATAGCTTTTCTCCAGATACGGCTGCACCGCCCAACCCGGCATCGCCGCGATCGCGCGGTGGCTTGCAACGAGCTGGAGAATCGCCACCGTCAACTCCGTCTTTCGCCTCGGCGGATTGATCCCGGCGGGTTGTAGAATTTCCCGGATGACGTCAATCCGGTCATCCGGGATCGGATAGGTCACCAATGTCTCTTTCTCAAAATCCTTTGCCGTGAGGTAAGCCTTTTTTGTGTAGCGATGATCCCTCGCCAAAAGTGCAAGGACTTCGTAGCGGAACAGCGGATGAAACTTAACACCCGCGCGCGGCTTCGCTTGGGAAACGATCACAAGATCCGCCGTGTCTTCTACCAACAGACCGACGGGATCCGGCTGGAAACCAGCGACGAGATCCATCTCCACCTCGGGCCAGCCCTCGCGGAACGCATCCATGCTCGGCATCAACCAATCAAAGCACGAGTGACACTCCACTGCTATCCGCAGCTGTCCGGCCTTTCCATCGGCGATGCGGGCGATGTCGCGCTCGCATTGCATGACAAGTTTTTCCACCTCGTATGCGCTAGCCAAAAGTCGCTGACCCGAATTACTCAGACGTAACGGATTGCTTTTGCGCTGGAAAAGCTCCGTATCCAGATAATCCTCCAACGCTTTCATCTGGTGGGAAAGAGCGGGCTGGGAAAGGTTTAGACGTTTTCCCGCTTTTGAAATACTGCCAGTCTCGGCAATTGCGACAACAGAACGGAGGTGGCGTAACTCAATCATGCCCTCAGTTAATCATTCGTTTCGCGAATGACAAACATAAAAACAATGAACTACCTGCATATTCATCTTCGCATTACACTGATTGAAGCATGAGCAAACCACACACACACATTCTGGGCTACCCTCGCATCGGTGAGCAGCGCGAACTGAAGAAAGCAACCGAACTCCATTGGAAAGGCGAAATCCCACGCGCCGCGCTCGAATCCGTGGGCCGCGAAATCCGCAAGCGGAACTGGCTCAAACAGGCCGCCGCCGGAATCGACCTCGTCCCTTGCAATGACTTTTCCTTCTATGATCAGGTGCTCGATGCCACCTGCCTTTTCGGAAACGTGCCTTCCCGTTTCGATTGGGATGGGGAAAAGGCGGGTCTTGCCACCCGCTTTCAGATCGCCCGTGGCAGCCGCGATATCAGAGAAGAATCCTGCTGCAGCGGGACCCACGGTAGCCCCGGATTCGCCAGCGAAATGACGAAGTGGTTCGATACGAATTACCACTACATCGTTCCCGAGTTCCATGCGGCTACCGAATTCAAACTTTCCGACACCAAGGTCTTTGACGAGTTCAACGAAGCGAAATCACTCGGCCTGAATGCAAAGCCCGTGCTCATCGGCCCGGTCACCTACATCACGCTCGGCAAGGTACAGGATTCCGAAAACCCGGATTTCGACCGCTTCGAGCTACTCGACCGGCTTCTTCCCGTTTATGAGGAAGTCATCGCGAAACTCGCCGCCGAAGGCGCGCAGTGGATCCAGATCGACGAGCCGGTTCTCGCGCTTGATCTCGATTCCCGCCAAAAGGAATGCTTCGCCGCAAGCTACGCCCGCCTCGCGAGGGCCGCTGGCTCCGCGAAAATACTGGTCGCATCGTACTTTGGAGAACTCCATGACAACCTTCCTCTATTTCTCAACCTTCCGGTTGCCGCTCTTCACTACGATGCGGTTCGTGGAGAATCGGAGGTGGATACGCTTTTAGCTGATTTCCCTTCCGAAAAGATACTCTCTTTAGGTGTCGTTGATGGACGGAATATTTGGAAAAATAATTTCAATGCCTCGCTTGATATTCTCGAAAAAGCCAAGGCTAGGCTCGGAGCGGACCGTCTTTGGATTTCTGCATCCTGCTCGCTTCTCCACTCGCCGGTCATTCTAGCCAGAGAAAAAGAACTCGATGCCGAGATCAAGGATTGGCTCGCCTTCGCGGATGAGAAGTTGGTGGAAATCGCCGCCCTTAGTAACCTGCTTTCCGGAAATGGTGATAACGCGGCTCTCGAAGCGAACCTTGAAAGTCAGAAGCGCCGCAGAGAGAGCACCCGCATCCACAATCCCGCCGTGAAGTCCCGCCTGGCCGCAGTCACGCCCGCCGATGGCAAGCGTATCTCGGCATTTCCTACCCGCCAGAAGCTCCAGCGAGATAAGCTCAACCTGCCGCTTTTCCCGACTACAACCATCGGCTCTTTCCCGCAGACCGCAGAAGTCCGCGCCGCTCGTGCGAAGTGGAAAAAAGGTATCCTCAGTAATCCCGACTACCACGCTTTCCTCAAAGAAGAGACCCGCAAGTGCGTCGCCTGGCAGGATGAAATCGGCATCGACATGCCCGTGCATGGCGAGTTCGAACGCAATGACATGGTCGAATATTTCGGCGAACAGCTCGAAGGCTACGCGTTCAGTCAATTCGGTTGGGTGCAGTCCTATGGCACACGCTGCGTGAAACCGCCTATCCTGTTTGGCGACATCAGCCGGCCACACCCCATGACAGTCGAGTGGATTACCTACGCACAATCGCTGACAAAAAATCCGATGAAGGGCATGTTGACTGGCCCCGTCACCATCCTGAACTGGTCGTTCGTACGCGATGATCAGCCGCGTTCGGTCTCGTGCAAGCAGCTGGCTCTGGCCATTCGCGACGAAGTGCAGGATCTCGAAACCGCAGGCGTGGGAGTGATCCAGATTGATGAGGCAGCCCTCCGGGAAGGCCTTCCACTGCGTAAGTCACAGTGGGAAGAATACCTGGACTGGGCAATCGAATCATTCCGTATCACCGCCAGTGGCGTCAAGGACGACACTCAAATTCACACCCACATGTGCTACTCGGAATTCAATGACATCATCGCAGCTATCGCCGGTATGGATGCCGATGTGATCACTATCGAGACCTCGCGCTCAAACATGGAATTGCTCGATGCGTTCGTGAACTTCAACTACCCGAACGAGATCGGCCCGGGCGTCTATGATATCCACTCACCGCGCATCCCGACCGTCAGCCAAATGGAAGATCTCTTACAAAAAGCTGGCAATGTGATCCCCGAACGTAATCTCTGGGTGAATCCCGATTGCGGACTGAAAACACGCAGCTGGGAAGAAGTGAAACCAGCCCTTGTCAACATGGTCGAAGCCGCACGCAAGCTCCGCTCCGCTGTGAAAGCCACCGTCTGATCAATCCTGAGCTCACACCAAGCATGCACATTCGCGAAGTCCTCTCCGGAAACGATCCGAAATTCTCATTCGAGTATTTCCCACCGAAATCCGCAGCAGCGGGAGAAGCACTCTTCCGCACCATTACCGAGTTGCAGCTTTGTGATCCTGCATTCGTCAGCGTCACTTATGGCGCCGGAGGAACCACTCGTGAGGCGACTCATGGGCTGGTCCTCCGTCTCCTGCGGGAAACGAAAGTGAATACCATCCCGCACCTCACCTGTGTCGGCCACACCAAACGAGAGATCTTAGAACTCCTGGAAAGCTACGCCGAGGCCGGTGTTTCTAACATCCTCGCCCTGCGCGGTGACGCTCCGAAATCATCCGCCGTCACACCACCGGGAGAATTCGTCCACGCTGCGGATCTCGTCGCCTTCATCCGCCGTTTTTCGGAAACCCACAACCACGACTTCGGCATTGGAGTCGCGGGATTCCCCGAAGGACATCCCGCCACACCGAACCGGATGCTCGAAATGGATAGGCTAAAGGCAAAGGTCGATGCCGGAGCCGACTACATCTGCACCCAGCTATTTTTCGACAACCACGATTTTTTCGACTTCCGCGACCGTTGTGAACTCAGTGGAATCCAAGCTCCGATCCTTGCGGGTATCATGCCTTTGACCAGCCTTTCCAGCATGAGCCGTATGGCTGACCTCGCAGCTGGCTCCCGTTTTCCAGCGAAGCTCCAACGTGCTCTCGCGAGGGGAAATGGCGATGAAGCCGCCATTCGCCGCATCGGCATTCACTATGCCACTGCGCAAAGCTCCAACCTTTTAGATAATGGAGTGAAAGGAATCCATTTCTACACGCTCAACCAATCCTCCGCGACAGTGGAAATCTTCCGCCAGCTCGGCCTGCGGAGTTCTCCCGCCGTGCTTACTTAAAACCGACTGCGGACTGCGATAGCAAAAACTGGTTCGAGCGAGCCAAAGGCATGGAGTGGGAACCCGAACGCGGGGCACACTGCACGATGTAATTCGACATGCGCTTCTACCCGCTCCGCGACACGAACTGCCATTCCGTTTCAATCAGGGCCCTCCTCCATGGCTATGGAGGGCAGGCCGACCGAGCCAGATCAGCCCTACCTTTTTGGATGGCTTGTGTCGCGTCAGGATTAGACACCTACAAAAATCACACCCGATCGAGGCCGAAAGCAAATGCATCCTCGAACACGCCATGGAGCAGACGAATTCTTTGATCGATAGGACCGCGAAGGTAGCCAGGGCGTTGGTCTGGCGGTGCTGTTTGGCATCGATTTCTATGCTTAATCGGCGCATAGCGTCAATTTTACCATTTCCGGCCGCTCCACCGCGCGTTCTTCAATAAGGAGAAGGGTCTTTCCAAGCCCTTTGCGGAGGACCGGTAGAGAAGACTCCGCCTGATAAAAGGGCTTGGAAAGACCCTTCTCCTTATTGCCAAGTCAAATCATTACGCGATGGAGCAGGTGAATTTTCCAGTCAACGCCCACGACCAGCAGCTTTAAGTGAGCTGGAAAAATGGGCGCTTTTACCTTTTGGGCACGATCCGAACTATTCACCAAACGCTTCGATAAATGCGGCGACATTGTCCTTCCCGACAAGCGCGTGATCGTAGCCGTGGAGATCATTTGGCTTGGTCCGGTGTGGCATGGACTGGTTGTCGAAGACAATCGCCCTAGGGTTTTCCGACACAATGCTCTCAATCACTTTATTGACGTTTGAAGGCCGATCCAAAACCATATTGAGAAGATAGTTCCAAGACGTGCTGCCCAGGTCGGTATCCAACTGCTTGATCACTTGCTCGAAGCTGATTTGGGTATTCGTCGGATTCACGTTCTTCTCGAAGTCAGCATCAACTCCACCCTTGCTGCTCTCGCCCTGCCACCAAAATAGTCCGCGGAAAACGGGAGTGTCGCCATTGGCAATGACTGCCTTGATCGCAGCTTCCAGTTTCCCGTCCTCGGTTTCGCTCGGGTTGAAAAAGTCTTCAAGATACCAACGCTTTGCTTCCCCTTTATACCACCACTGACTGATTGCGGCTCCACCGTGGGAAGCCTTGATCACGATTGGATTTGAATATTTCCCGCTTTCCTTGATCGCTTTCTCAACGCTGTTGCCGAAAATAAATTGGTTGGTGCTACCGGCATTCGACTGCCCTGCCGTCATGAAAATATCCACGGTAGCGGCTTTGCCCGGGAGAGAAATAGCCAGCGAGGCGGCTAAGATGAGGAATGGGAAACGAAGTATCATAAGGAGTAAAGCATAGTGCAGAAAAACGCCTTGGCGCTATATATCTGTCCCACTGTCAATGTGCGAATCTATCAGTTAGTGGCTCCAATAAGGAGAAGGGTGTTTCCAACCCCTTTGCGGAGAATAGGCAGAGAAGACTCCGCTTGTTAAAAGGGCTTGGAAAGACCCTTCTCCTTATTGGCTATTATTTGTCTGGGAAATTATGCTGAAGAACAATTTTGCCGAAGGCGAGAGGAACCGTAGTTTAGAAACCACGTCTGCAAGGAGCTGCGGAGCCTCGGTGGTGATTCGCCATGCAGGTCGCGATTTCTAAATCGCGGTTCCCTTCTGCTGCGCAGCGGTCATCAACATATCCACGATCGCGGCTTTGCCCGGGAGAGAAATAGCCAGCGAGGCGGCTAAGATGAGGAATGGGAAACGAAGTATCATAAGGAGTAAAGCATGGTGCAGAAAATCGCCTTGGCGCTATATATCTGTCCCACTGTCAATGTGCGAATCTATCAGTTAGTGGCTCCAATAAGGAGAAGGGTGTTTCCAACCCCTTTGCGGAGAATTGGCAGAAAAGGCTCCGCTTGATAAAAGGGCTTGGAAAGACCCTTCTCCTTATTTTTTAAGCTGGCTGCTTTTTTAGAAGTCCATTTTGTGGGGTTTCGCTCAGGACCTAGTGTGAACTCTAACAGGCATCCACCTCCGCGAACAAATCCTCAGCGGCAAACTCAAGGACACGATGCCGTGCATTGGCCAATTGGTCAGTGAACTGGGTGGGGGCACCGACACGGTGATCGCCGAATCGTGATGATGGTGCGGGAAGAGCGCAGCAAACCCGAGCCCGGCACCTTCGAACGGAACTATCTGGCAGAACTCGAGGCTCTAGGCGTCCTCACCGGCCCCTACAATCTGCCGGATTGGGACAACCAACCGGGTTCTTTTCAACGGTGCCTGGAATCGCTTTTTCACAGCACCCCACCGCCCGCGCTGATTCTGGACGAGCCGGCGCTGTTCTTCGCCACCCAACAGTTTCTTACACGTTAACGCCTTAGCGTGCCGGATGATGTCTCGATGATGGCCTTCGACGACCATCCGGCGTTCGGGTGGTTCGAGCCAATGGTAACTCACTTGTATATCGACTCAAGCAATCGGGTCCGACCGGTGATGGAGTAGGTTGGAAAAGTGGACCATGGCAGCAACGACCGCCGCGAGACTCTCGTCAAAGCGAAGCTCGTTGAAGGCGGGACCATCGGGCCGGCCCCAGAAGAAAAATGAAGTGGTGACCCCTTTCAACCTTGATGGATCTGCCAATGTCCTTGTCGAAGGGGCAGGTTCGGCGATGCTTAGGCCTGTGAAGCCCTATATCCAACTGGACAAAACCAGTATGCCCGATGGAACCCTGCTCTCCCTGCACAAGCAAGGAGGGGAATTTATTCTGGAATACAACGGCTTGGAGTTGATGAGTACCAACCTGACATGGTCCGAACAGATGCTCGCGGAATTAGGCTGTGTCGATCTGTTGGAAGGTGCTGCGACCCGGCCGGAGCACCCTCGGGTGCTTATTGGTGGGTTGGGCATGGGATTCACCCTTAAACGGGTTCTGGAGCTGGTGGGCTCGCCGGCCACCGTCGATGTTGCGGAATTGATGAATCAGGTCATCGAATGGAATCGCACCTATCTGGTTGAGCACAATGGCCCCTTGCTCGAAGACCCGCGAACGAACGTGATTCTGGCCGATCTCTTCGACTGCCTCGGAGAAGGTGAAATGTATGATGCGATCCTGATTGATATCGACGACACACCCGACGCGCGGATCACCGAGGACAATGTGAAGCTCTACACTCCAAGTTTTCTGAAACTGCTGCGGGAATCACTCAATCCAGGCGGCTGCCTGGCCTACTGGATGGCGATACCATCGCCGAAACTCGAGAAGGCGCTCAAGAAAGCCGGATTCAATTTGAAAGAACATCCGGCGGCACCCCATGAGCAATCTGATGAAACCAGACATCGAATCTACGTGGCCCGCCTGAATGCGTCGTCCTAAGTCTCCCCAACGTTGGCGGAGCTCATTCCGGGCGCTCCCGTCACCAATCAGGGATTGCGCATACCTTCGGGGGAAAGGGAACTTGACACTCGCGATTTCTGATTGATTTACACATCAGATGGTATTACCTGATAATATATGATAATCACTTTGGAAATATATCCGTATCAATCTCATCCGACAACCATGCACAATATTATGATACCCATCCTCAAAGCTGGCATCGCAGGTCTTGCTGGGCTTTTCTTGGTCAGTTGCTCCGCCACAAGTTCCCGCGACCAGAATTTCCTTACTAGCTACGAAGGGCTGAAGCAAGAGTCCAAGTTCAGTGATGCGGTAACCTCCAAGGGAGACGTCACCAAATTGAGGAATTACGACAAGATCCTCATTGAAGAGGTTAAAGTCTATCCACCCCTCGAGATGGAGAAGAAGGAAGTCACTCAGGCCGATTTGGACAGGCTGGGCAGTTTATTTAAATCATCACTGCGGGAGCAGTTTAGGGGGACTCGGTTCAGCGTGGTTTCGAGGCCGGGAAAGAAGACTCTCTCGGTCCGGGCCGCGATTACCAATCTCCACCCGGGAGATCCGAAGTTCTTTGCAACGGGCTACATTCCATATGTAGGGGCGATCGGAACCGTGACGGGCTTACTGAGAGGGCGCAACCCCGGAGCAGGGGCTGCGACTGTCGAGATCGAGGTCATTGACTCGGTGACCCGGGAGGTGTTTTTCGCCGGAATAGACAGAGAGGCGGGTAGCAAATTGCAGCCGAAAGCAGGCATGAGCCGGTGGGGTCATGTGGAAGCCGCCGTTGAAGATTGGGGCGTGGAATTACGGGAGTTCCTCACCGAATAGGCTTCCGCCATCACAAAGATCAAGATGGCCGGACGCAAAACGCTGATCCCTGCTTGAAAAAAATTGCGCGAGCCTCAGGGCTTCTCCGCGGGTGCTTCCAGTGCCTCAATGTGGCGGCGGACTCCCTCGGTGATGCCGCGCTCGCTGTAGCCGCCTTCGAGCAGTGAAACGATGCGCTCGTGCCCTTGTTCGCGGCATAGCGCACGGAGAATTTCTGTGAGTTCCGCATATACCTCGCTCGACCAACCGAGAGATCCCAGAGGATCGGCTTCGTGCGCATCGAAACCTGCCGAAATGATCAGGAGCTGGGGTTTGAATTTCCGGAAAGCATCGGTCAACTGGGTTTGATACGCCTTGATCACGGCTTCATCTCCGCTTCCCGCCGCCAGCGGGACGTTCAGGTTCGATCCCTTGCCGGCACCCGTCCCGGTGATTTCCGGCGCGCCGCTGGGCCCTGGATAGAAAGGGTATTGATGCGTGGAGAAAAAATACACCGAAGGATCTTCCAGGAAAATCGCCTGCGTCCCATCGCCGTGGTGCACGTCCCAATCGACGATCATCACGCGTTCCAGCTTATGCTGTTTTTGAGCGTATCGCGCGGCGATCGCTGCGTTTGCGAAGAAGCAAAAACCTTTGGCTTTTGCGGGCATGGCGTGGTGCCCCGGCGGACGCAATGCCGCAAAGGCGTTGGTTACGTGCCCTTCCATCACAAGATCCACCGCCTTCAGCGAACCAGCCACCGCTTTCGCGGCGACTTCATAAGTGCGCTTGGAGATCGGCGTGTCCGCCCCCCCCTGCATCTGTTTTTCCCCGGCCTCACATGCGCGTTTCAAGTCCGCCACATAGTCGGGATCATGGATGGCTTTGATCCACGGCACGGGGTCGGTTTTTTCATCCGGCACTGTCCAGAGCAATCGGGCTGAAACCGGATGCGCTTTAAGATGTTTGATCAGGCTACGCAAGCGATCCCCATGTTCCGGAAAGCCAGGCCCGGTATCGTGTTCGAGGAAAACATCGTCATAGATGATGGCCGTACGGAATGCATCTGGTTCGGGTTTTGTATCTTTCGCTCGCGCTTCCATAGCCGCAGTAAAAAGCAGCAGCGTGACGCTGAAAAGCAACAAGGCGTGGGTGTGATATAGATAGATCATCTTTTGATGATTGAACAAAAATAGAGCGTCCACGGGAAGCGCCGATTTAGTCCGCCACTTGGAATTCGAAATCCACTTCCGCGATGGTGCTTGGCTCCTTGGAGGCGGTAAACAAGGTGACGGTGCGGGTGGTCTGATCTTGGCGGCCCCAGTTTGTGTGGATAGAAAGGCGGAATGTCATCGGAACACCGGAAGCGCATTCGACCCGGTATGTCCCGGGAGCCGACCAGCGTATCATGCATTCGCGTTCTCACCAATTGCAGGTTCAACTTCGAGCGTCATTCCTGTCTTCTTTGTTTCTAATGCTGAGATGAAACGCTTGATTGGTTTCGCCGCGTTATCCAAAAAGCTTATACCCGAATAGCCAAGGGTGGGAAGCTCGTATTCCGTCGGAAAAACTTTTCCCGAATCGAGTCTGGGAAGGCTCTCTGCTCGCTCCGGGCAACGATCATACTGGTCTCAATGATCTATGCTTTTCCGGCTTTCGAGAGTGCTATGGCTTTGGTGTGGAGCGCATGGCCACCCGTTTCCTCACCGCCGAGTAATTCAGCAAGTGTTGGATGCGGCACCTCGATGAACTGAACGCTGACCCGAATATTCTTCAGACTTTCCTCACCAGCAAAACAAACTTCACATAGAAGCAACATGATCAGGATAGCCTTCCTTTTCAGATTAAGTTCAACGTCCGGTGGTGAGCACGTCGGCTTTCACAAAGACCATCAGCTTGCGGGTGAAATCGGGATTTCCCTCTTCATCCTCCGGCGAGATGGCAGCCACCAAGATGGTCTTACCATCGGCAAGGTTGACACTGGTATTGACGCTTACCTTGTAAAACTTGGGCATCTGGATGGGTGAATCGCCATGCACCCCTTTCCATTCCGCCCAGATCTCGTTGCCGACTTGATAGACGATTTCCGGGAGGAAACGCAGGTCGATGATTTTGTTGTCCACTCCGAGGGTCGGCGCAATATCGAGAGTGGACCCGAGGTTTTTTGTCTCGAAGGCGGTGGGTGTGGTACCGGTGGCGAAATCACGACGGGGCATCTTGGCCGATTCAGCAGCCTCCTCGTTCTTGAAGTTGAGTTCGTTCACCATCTCGGCGGGCTCATATTCGGTCGGGTAGCCGTATTCCTCTACAGATTCGCTCGTCGCTTTGTGGCCGCTGCGGGCGATGCAGAGCAAGGTTTCCAAAATATTGGCCTTACCATCCGTGATGAGCTGTGCAACCTGTTTACGCAGCTCCTCATCATTGGCAGGAGCCTTCTCACCATACAAAAGCTCAGTGAGCTGCTCGTGCGAGACATCAAAGATATCCACCTGCACTGGGTTCTGTTTCGGCAGTCCATAGTGCTCGCCGCATTCGCATGTTTGGTTTCACCCGTCTTGGGACGAATCGAAACTGGCCAGTCAGTCATCATCAAGATTCTCGGAGTCCCCGCAGAGGAGAAGGTCAACCAGCAGATCGTTCATCTCGCAGGCTATGTGAAAAGCTCAGGGCCACGGCCTTTCACCCAAGGATTGACTATTTTTCAAGCCATCCAGGCCGCAGGCGGTGAGGATCAATTCGGCGCGATGAACCGCGTAATCCTCTACCGCGAAGGCAAGCAACAGGAGATCAACCTGAAGAAAGCAGAGAGGAAATCCATTCTGGCCGAACCGAACGACACCATCGAAGTTCCGTTAAAGGGAGTCTTCGGAGGCTGATCCTCTTCTCAACGCGAGCCCTCAAAGGCCCCGCCAGAATCCTGCATTCTGATTGAATGGTAGAGTAACTCTTGGAAGGGAACGTGCTCACGCACTGATTGGCGCGGCGGTCGCGATGCTCATTGTGGTGCTCAATAGCTTGGGTGCTATTAACTCAACACACCCGCGTCGGTCCGAACCGAGCGCGGGTGTGTCTTTGCCTCCTTGGAAAATTAGCTGAATCAATTATCAATCGAATCGGGAGCAGGATCAGGTTTGAGGTTGCGGAATCGAAAAGTGAAACTTTTCCCAGCTCCTCCGTTGACCCTTTCGATCCGCTCGCGAATACCTTCTGGGGCAGCCGCCTTGTCTTGATCGGTATCCCATGGGCCCGTCCAAGCGATATTGTTGTCCGTGTCACGGACCGTGACTTCGGTGCTTTCGCCACTGGATTTGACTTCGACGGAACCTTCATTGTCCATCATGCGGATGGTCGAATGCTGCTGAAAATGGATTCCACCATCGCGAGCATCCGGATCAACTCGAGGAGCTTGATCCATTTCACGCTGCATACGTTCCCGGAGCAAGCGGAAGGCACCATTGAGCTGTGCTTCTGGAAACATCCCACCGTTCGCTTCTCCCTGCCCGAATGCTCCAAGATTCTGTTCGATCAGGCCCCGGAGCCGATCAGCGTGGTCTTTCGGAATCCCGTCGAGAAGCGGTTCTTGATCGAGCTGTGCGCTCATATCCGCAGGACGCTCACCGAGCCTGATTTCCATTTTTGCAGGCTTGCCCTTGTGAATCAGGTCAAGCGCCAGGCGGTCGCCGATTTTGTGGTCGCGCACAATGGCGGTCACGGCATCGGGATCTCCGATTTTTTTGCCGCTCATACTTAGAATGATATCGTTGACCGAAAGTCCGGCTTTCTCGGCTGGGCTATCGGGGCAGACGGTCCGAACGATAACGCCGTGACCCGGTTCGATATCGAGATGGGCGGCGACCATGTCAGGCAGGGTCGCGGTCGCCACGCCGATAAAAGGAAGGGCCTCCTGTTGCGCAACGGGAGCAGTATCGGAGTTCTCTTGCTCTTGAATCGCGGCGGGTGGTTGCGCTTCGTCCGGCGGCGGTTCGATGGCCTGCGCTGCGTTGAACGGGGCTAGAGAAAGCCCGCCAATGATGCCGCTTGCGGAGATGATGGTGATTTTAACTTTCATAATATTTTTTTTACTAGATGCGCAGTAATTACCTATCTTTGTGTAAAGTGTGTTCAGTCGATTTTCTCAGGGATGATGACAAACTCGTCTTTTGGTTGTTCAACCTCGACGGTTTCGCCTTTCTCATTTTCAAGCGTGACACGATCCATATAGGTAAAGCGAAGGACGCGGTGCGGGCTGTTACTCCCTCTCCAGATGACACCCTCATCACGGGTATCACTCAGGTTACGATTGAATCTCGCCGGCTGGTAGTTGCTCGTCACCGAAGAGTTTACAACCGAGCTAGAAATAACCGGAGGATTGCTTTTAGAAATCGTCTCGTTTGCGCCGTCATCGCTCCCTGGAACCATGAACGCCGCGATGGAACCGAGCAGCGCAACCGTTGCGGCCGCTGCGATACTAAAGCGGTTCGACCAAGACCGGACCGGGCGGGTATTGCCGCGACTAGATTTGTGAAAAAGGACGATTTTTTCATCCACCGCGAAGGGGGTGTCACTGATTGCAGCCTCAAGCGAAGCATACAATCCCGCCGGCACATTATCCGGCCTGATGGCGCGCAAGCTTGCCTCGAAGGCGAGGTCGCCCTCAGCGAGGTCGAGCATCGAGCCATCGGCACACGCGGTCAGTCGTGATAGGAAATCTTCGTCGATGCCGCGGGGGCTGAGATTGCTGAGCTCCAGTTCGGTGATGGATGGGATTCTTGGCATGATAAGCTTTCGGGAAGTTTCGAGTCAGGGAGTTTGGTTGGATTCAGACGGATAGATCGCCGCGGCGGCGTGCGGTGCCGAGTTCGCGTTTTAAAGCTTCAAGTCCATAGCGATACCGGGAGGCCGCTGTGTTTTGGGAAATTGCAAGAGCCTCGCCGATTTCAGCAAACGTTCTTTCACCCCAGGTTTTCATGATGATGACTTCGGAAAATTTCTCTGGTAGGGTTTTGAGTGCGCCTTCGAGCTGACCGCGGGTTTCGTCGTCCCCGCCTTCGGAGTCGAACCAAGGATGGAAGGCCTCGAATTGCCCGGCTTGGATATCGGCCGAGACGTTGTCTTCGCGGCGTTTGCGGCGGTCATCCTTTCGGGAGAGGTCGATCGCTAGCCTACGGATCGTGGTGTAAAGATACGGTTGCCACGCTTCCTGCCCGCCGACGAACTCACCCGCGCGAATTTTTTCGACGAGTTTGACGACGGCATCTTGGAGCACGTCCTGTGCGTCTTCGTGGGTTCTGGTTTGGTTTCTTGCAAAAAGGAAAAGTTTCGGTGCGTGTTCTTTCAACCACGCGCGCCATGCGGTCGAGGCTGGGGAACCCTGCTGCGGAGCTTCAATAGCTGACATGATTTCAAGATGTATCACTTTAGCGATGCTGTGCGATAGATTTGTTCATAATTCCAGCACAGCTGAACATTGGGGATTGAATCATTGAGAAAGGTGAAGTAGCTACGATCCATGAACTTGCTGCGAATCTTCTTGGTGTGTATTTTCGCCCTAGGTCTCGGTGCTTGCAGAAAAAAGACTGAGACCGTGGAAAAAGAGGTTCGCGAGGCCGGATATGCGATGACGGTGGATGGGTGGTTCGAGGCGATTCGGACCAATGACGTCTCGGTGATGAAAAAAATGGTCAAGGGTGGCTTCGAAACGAAAACGAAGGGACCCGGGGATCTGAGCGGGCTCCACGTCGCGGCGGAGACGGGCAGTGTGGAAGCTGCCGAGTATCTGCTCAACCGGGGCTTTTCATTGGATGTGAAGGATGCGGAAGGCAGGACTGCACTGATGCATGCTGTGCTGACGGATCGCAAGGACATGGTGAAATGGCTTCTACGCCAGGGGGCCAATCCGAAAATCAAAGATAACAACGATTTCATGGCGCTGATGCTGGCGGTGACAACCGGCCGGGACGGAGCTGTCGAGCAACTAGCGACTTATCATCGCGAGGATCTTGATTCGGCGCTGTTGCTAGCATCACTTGTCGGACAAAGCGATGTCATTGATACTCTCACAAACTACGGTGCCTCGGTTTACGCGCGGATGGAAAATGGCCGGACCCCGTTGATGTTGGCGGCGCAAAACGGCCACCACGAAGCGGTCGCATTGCTCATGGACATCGGTGCCAGTCGCTTCGCGACGACGGAAAGCGGAGACACCGCGCAGAGTTTTGCAGTTGCGGCGGGACACGACGAAATCGCTGCGATGATAGAGAAGGGCTTTGGAGGGGAAGCACTTGCGCTTGAGTCCGCAGAGGAAGTGGAAAAAGCGATGGAGGAATACCTTGCTGAATACCAGCCAGGACCCGGCGAAGCAGCAAATGAGGATTTACCCGCCAGCAACGAAGCCAGTAAACCTTTTTCCGTGCCAGAGACCGGTCCCCACGGTGATGACCGAGAAATCGAGACTGAGCCCGGGCTTTCACGGGCCAACAGCGGCGACAATGACGGTGGTTCCGGATCCGAAGCGGAAGCGTCCCGGAAATTTTCTAAATCTACCGGAGTCACGACTCTTGCAGGCGCCCGAGTCTCAAATCCAATTCCTCAGTTGGCCGCAGATACTGCTTCTGGAACCACTCAGCCAGCCGCTGAAAAACAGGAGGAGTTGCCTCTTGTCATGCGTCACTACCGCCAGCGCGAGCTTCCGGTGGAGGTGAAAAAGGTTTCAGGTGATGTCGCTTCACTCCGCATCGCCGGTGCCGAGCCGAAGGAAGTTGATATCCGGGCCGGGGAGAGTATTCCGGACTCCAGGCTCGTGGTGGTGAGAGTTTTCAGCCGCACGGAAACCGGAAAGCTTAACCAAGGTCAGCCGATCGAGGTCGGCGTGGTCGAGGTGGAGGACAAAGACAGCGGCCTGAAACGCGAATGGATTGCGGGCCGCTCGGCATCGAGTCATGATCCAGTTGCCCTGGTTGAGGACTCTGCGACGGGACGGCATTATATCGCCAAGCCAGGGCAGAAATTCTTTACCGATGACGGTAGGGAATTCGTTGTCAGCGATGTCCGACCGAGTCAGCTTGTCATCGCAGAAACGGCCACAGGTGAGGTAAGAACCCTGCGCCTGCGTGGTCCGAAAGGCTAACTCAGGAGAACCCACATTTTATGGACGAGAAATTTGAATCCAAAGGAGGGACGATGGCCGCCAGCGGCACACCGGTCAGGCAGTTTTCCGTGATGCTCCCGAATCGAGTGGGTGCTCTCGCCTCGCTGGTGAAACTGCTACGCGGATCAGCGATCGAGGTCATCGGGCTAAGCGTGCAGGACTCTCGCGACGCCACCGTCGCAAGACTGATTCTTTCCGATACAGATGCGGCCGAGGCGATTTTCTGTGCGAAAGGTATCCCTCACACACTCTGCGAACTAGTCGTAGTTGCGCTCAAGGAGGCGGGACCCGGTCTGCTGCAATGCCTCGATATTTTGATGACGGCGGAGACCAATGTCGACTTCGCTTACGCAATGCTCCCCGGCCCGGAAGGTCAGGCGCTGCTCGCGATGCACGTGGAGGATTATGATTTCGCCACATCAGTCCTCAACCGCAGCGGCTTCAAGCTGATGTATGAAGAGGACTTAATCCGCTGAGAATTGCAGTGTCTCCGGATGTCACTTTTTAAAAACTGCGACGAAAGAGACAATGGTCAACGCGAAGACCAATCCCAAAAGCCAAAACGGAACGCCCAAAGGCGAGCCCATATTTGCGTATTTGGCAGGGATAGCAGGTGGCCCGCCGGTTCCCATCGAGGCGGACGCGCTGGTGGTTACAGGTTGAATCAGCTCGTCTACGACGAGCTGCGGTTTTCCTACCTCATCGCGTAGAGCGGCGACTTCCCCGGGAGTTACGGGTGGCGCGTCGTTGCCGAAATTGCTGCGGATATAGGTGAGCACTCCGGCGATCTGATCGTCGGTCTGATAGGCCATTGCCATCATGCCTGCCGGAAAATTGTATTCCTGGCCTTTGACTGTGATCGGGCCGGTAAGACCTCGGAGCTGGATTCTGATGAGGTTCTCCACAGGACCATTCACCCACTCGGATCCAGCAAGCGGAGGTCCCGCTGCGGTTCCCTCACCTTGCTGGCCATGGCACGCTCCGCAGAGCATAAATTGCTGATGACCGACTTTGAGAAGGTCGGCTGATGGGGCTTCGGAAGCCGCCGAAGCTTCAGCGGTTTCGTTGATTGCGAGAAGTATGCTCATGAGTTGGTGCAGCTATTTGGCTCCAGGAAGAGTCGATGGGTCAAGCAGTTCTGGCTCGGGAAATTTGACTTGAGCCGATTTTTTGTCGAGGCTGACGAGCCATGCGACGAGATCGCGGATTTCGGACGGCTGCAGGAGCAGAGCCATCGGCGGCATGGCAGAAACGGGTGGAGTGAACGAAGCGATATCTGAGCGTTTCACCGACCAGGTTTTATCAGGTGTGGAAACGACGAGATTATCCGGAGTTTCCTCGATCAGATTGCCCCCGAGGCTTGCGCCGTTCTTGAAGATGACAGAGGTGATGCCGTATCCGGGCGCCACAACCGCACCGGGATTGATCACGGATTCCAAAAGATATTCCCTATCGTGGAGCTTGCCGATTCCGGCGAGGTTTGGGCCGGCGCCGCCACCAGCGGAATGCCCTTCGTTCTCGGGCTTGTGGCAACGCATGCATTGCCCGGCGGGATGGGAATTAAATAGTGAAAGACCGTTTTTTGCGTCACCACCTTCAAGGGCGATGTTGAATTTTGCGAGCGGGTCTTCGGATTCGGCAAAGTGTTTTTCATAAGCGGCGAGCGCATCTTTTACCGAATCTTCTTCACGCGTCCCGGCGGCGGCAAGCAATTCGATCCCACTCGGCGAAACCCCTTCGGCTTCGAGTAGTTTATTGAGATAACTGACGATGAAACCGGCTGCTTCGTCTCCTGGAAGGGTAGCAAGGATAGTCCACGCTTTCTGAGCGCGGTTCGCGCTACCAGTTTCGATGGCTTTCTCTAATGCTCCCAACGCAGCACCGGAATCGATTTTCGTAAGGGCTTCCAGAGCGGTCAGAGCGACCATATCAGACTCGTCTGAGGCGGTGCTGATTAGGAAATCGGCTAGTTCGGGCTCGGCTCTTTCGATATAGAGAATCAGTGCCATGGAACGCGCCTCAACCGGATTCGTATCGTTGCCGATTAGGTCGAGTAGGGTTTTCACATTCAGTCCCGCGACGTCGAGATGGTATTTCTCGATGAGTTCAAGCGCACCTGTGAGAATAAAACCATCGCCTTTGAGTAGATTGGGAAGCGCGGCCGCGAGTGCTGGCTTGAGTGTTCCGAGCGGTCGCTTTTCCAACGGCCAGTAGTGGGCGGTGACAGTATCCACGGGATGAGGTTCTTCCCAGATACCGACAAGGCGCAGCGCCTCTTCCCGAACTTCGGCAGGCAATTTCGGATTGGCGATCACTTTAAGAATCCTCTCTGCGTCTTCAGGAGTGCCGCACCGGTAGGCGTTGTTAACCAGACGGCGCAGGATGAATGGAGTCCACTCGCGCACACCGATATCATCGAGCAGGGCGGCAACCAACGGGCGCATCTGAACCATATCCAAATCACCGATGGCACGGATCGCCTCATCCTGGACTTTGGGATCGGGATCGTTGATGAAACGGGCGACCTCGCCGCTGTTCATACGTCGTAGGGCGACGACCGCCGCGAGCCTGACTGCCGGCGATTCCATTGTGGCAAGCGCTCCAATTTGATAGGGATCTGTCACTATGTGTTGCAACGCATAGATTCCCGCATGGCGGATGTAGAGATCGCGATTATTGTTCTTTTTTAACAGATCAAGCACCGCGGAATAGTGCCCGAGGGCTTTCATTTTCCCAATGGCGATGGCCGTCGCGAACTGCACGCGCAACGAATTATCTTCGAGCAGCGCGGCGAGTGGCAGGGAATCGCCGGAGACAGGAGCGTCAGCGATTGCACGAAGCGCCTGAACACGAATCTCGGGATCCATATCCTTGAGAAACGGTATAAGCGCCGCAACCGCAGCCTCGCGCAGTCCCTTTTTTGGGATCACGGAGAAATTCCCCGTTGGCGAGGGCACGGAACCGCGGCGGGCAACGATACCCAGTCCCCAGATCCCATGGATGCGTTCAAGAAGCTGATCCGATTTCGCTGCTTTGGCAAAGACTCCGATCGCGTCTGCCTTACGGGTTAGAGCGATTTGGGCGCGCAGTCTTACCCGCGAGTCCGCGTGGCCCAGAAGCTTTCCAAGTTCCGCCGAGCTGCGCTGGTCGAAGCCTTCTGAAATGAGCTTGGCCGCCTCGCGGGTTTCATTTGGAAGATAGAGGTTTTCTCCGGCGTCCAGTGAGAGCAAGCGTCCGGCTTCATGCGACTGCCAGCCGGTTACAAAATCTGTAACAAAGACGCGCCCGTCGAAGGAATATTCCACATCGGTTGCCGCGACACCCCAGTTGAATTTACGAGCATCTTGCATGATCATCCCAGCGCCGTCCGGCTGCATCGCGAAAGACCAGATACCGGAAACTGCAGCGGCACCTTTGTAATCGCAAATCAGGAAACGGCCTTTCTCGCTCTCGAGAAATCCCGTGCCCGGGTGGTAAGTCAGTCCAGAAGGCCCGGAGCTCAGATACGCGGCAGGAGGGAGGATGTAAGCCGGTTGCGTATCGTTGCGGAGCTCCCACATCTTCTCGTCCATCCAACGACTGGGTGGTCGTTTCTCCAGACCGATCTGGCGGTGAAAGGTGTGCATCGCTTGGTGCTCCATCTGCCAGCCGGATTCTCCACCCTCGACAAGATAGACGATGCGCGCCTCGTCTCCTTGGTCCGAGTTGTTGTCCACGGTGAATGCGTTTCCGAATTCGTCGAAAGCGATCTCCTTTGGATTGCGCAGGCCGGTGTGCATGAGCTCAAAACCGCTGCCATCCGGCTCAAAACGGAAGGCCGCACCCTCATTTGGGTAATGATATTCTTTCCCTGCTTTGGTGAGCACCGAAAACCCTCGGTCACCGACAGTTCCGTAGATCCTGCCATCGGGACCGAGTGTGAAGCCATTGAGGTCGTGGCCAGAAAGGGATATCCTCACCCCGAAGCCTTCTTCTATCACATCGCGCTTATCCGCAACTCCGTCCCCATCGGTATCGAGCAGTTTGTAGATCTTGGGGATGCAGGCGAAATAGACGGCTCCGTCGTAGTAAAAGACACCGGCAGCAGTTCCGTCGAGCACGTCATTGAAGCCGTCTGCGAAGACCTTTGAATCATCAATCGTCCCGTCACCGTCGGTATCCGAAAGGCGGCGGATGACTTCAGACACCTCGGTCATGTATTCGTGGGAAAGTTTCTTCTCCCACTTCTTATGAAGCGCGCGGCGGTCTTCCGTTTTCTGCGCCTGGAGGTCATCAAGATACCAGTAGAGATGATTGCGATCGTCCTCGACCCCGTGTCGGAAACGGTGGGTTTCCGAGACATAGACATTGCCCTGATCATCGAACGTCAAGGCTGTGGGCGAGGTAATCTTATGCTCCTCGTAGGTCGCCTCGATCTTGAGCGAACTTCCTTCGGGAATCGTCGCACCGGCCAGAGCTGGCGTTGAGATCAGACCCTCGGCGAAAAGGTTTCCGTTCTTCGTCGCGCTGGGGAATTTTTCGTTCGCCCATCCGGTGAGCATTAAATGGTCGATAGCGATGAATCCCCACTCGCCCTTCGATTCATCGACTGCCCGAATGACCGCCTTTTTGCCTTTCAGCTTGGCGACATTCCAAACGATCCTCTCGAACCGCATACCATTGTTGCCGGTAGCCTCCATGGTGACCTCACCGTCCACAAGGAGTTGGACGGCGGTTTTTCCGGGTTCTTTGCCACCCGCAACAAGGAAGAGAATATAATCCTGTTTGATCTCGAATTCCGAAGAGGAAATCATCCCCGTTGCCTCATTTCCTCCATGGACGGAAGCGGCGAAGGCATCGTTCGAGAAGCCTGAAAAGGATTTCCCCATTCCGTCGAGTTTCCCGTGCACCGGAGAAAGCCCGAAGGCGTCTCCTGTCGTCTGCCAATCTCCGAAACCATCGCCTTCGAAGGTTTGAAATTGGGCACTTGCGGTTGCCATGCCAAATGCAAAGACGGCGGCAACGAACGGAATGATAGGTGTTTTATTCATGACGGTAGATTGAAAGGGCAGGCACGCCCCGGCACCGAGACTTTATCCGGCAACCGCCGATTGACAAACGGAATTCGGGACAGAGCGGCTATCCCTAATCAGGCGTCTCATTCAGAAATTTTCGAGAATGTGTCGTTTCTGGTTATCGCGCGAGTCGTCTCCTACCTGCGTAGAAATTTCTCCTCCTGCGGAACTTCTGCGGCGGTGGCACGATCAACTTTTAGAACCGCCCTGAGCGTTCCCTCTTCCTCGGGGAAAGACATCGTTCCGGCGACTTTCACCCAGCCGTTCTCAGGAAGGAGCGGAGGATTTTTCCCAAACTCAAGCACGATAGGAATCGCCCGAGAGTCGGCGACGCAGCAGGTCATAAACATCCGGTAAAGACGCATCCGGGTGCCGTCGGGGTTATTGACTTTTTCCGGGACGATGCGGCCTTCGGTCTCGATTTGCATACCATCCAGCAGCCCTTGCAGTTCACGGTCACCGGTGGCGAAAAATAATTCCATGAGGCTGAACTCGTAATAGCCGTCCGAGGTCTTGCGGTGGCTCTTTTCGATCTCCTCAATGGTCAGCGGAGGCAGCATCGATGAAAAGAAAGGACTCTCCGCGGCATTCGACGCATCATCGTAAAGACCTTTGCGGGCGAGTGTGGATTGGGAAAATCCATCCGTGGTCCACGCCATCGACAGCGCTACCGGAGCGACCATGAGGAGCAGCGACGCGAAGGGATTCATGTCACCGCCTTCGTGATCGTGCTCTTCCTCGTGATCGTGACCGCAGGAGGCGGCACGGCGGAATGTGAGCAGATTGAAGGAGCCAAGAACCGCTAGACCCAGCCCACCAGCAAGGGCGATCGGACGAAAATCCGGGGCAAGGTATTTCACGATCCGCCCGGAACCATAGAAATACACCAAGCAGACCGCCCAGAGCAGGACGGCCAGCGAGAACAGAATTCTGCGGATTTCAGGTTTCATAGATTCGGGATCAACCATGCCTGGGCGGCGATTGAAGCCAGCCAGATGACAACAAAGAGGGAGACACTAAGTCCGATGATAAACTTTTTCGTCAGCACGGTCTGATAAAGGAAAATCAGCTTCACATCAAGCATCGGGCCCAGGACCAAGAACGCGAGCTTCGCACCCCAAGTGAACTTCGCGAGCGTGGCCGCGATAAAGGCATCCGATGTGCTGCAGAGGCTGAGGATGAAAGCCAATGCCATCAGCGCGGCGGGGGCCGCCAACGGGTTTCCTGCCAGGCTGTCAAGCCACTCGGCACCGGGAGCGATGCCAGTGTTGAACAACGCTGTGATCGCCACACCGATCGTGAAATAAACACCGACATCCACAAAATCCTTCTGCGCCGAGCGCATCGCCGCGATCAGGCGGGAATCGTTCGGCTCTTCGTGATGATGGTGATCATGATCGTGGCTGTGATCATGGTCGTGATCGCTGCCGCAGGAGTGATCGTGGGTTTCCTTTTCGACAACCGGCTCTTTCTCTATCCGATCCACCAACCTTTTCCTCAAAATCGCCCGGATCGGGATCCTGGCGACCACAAGACCCACCCCGACCGCGACCAGATAGCCGAGCAGCATGCGGCTGCCGGTCATCATCCATGGGGCTTGCCCTTGGAAGGCCTTCCATGTGCTCAACGCGGTGATCGGATTCACGATAGGAGCGGCGAGCATGTAAGTCAGTGCACAACTCACCGGCAGGCCTTTTCCAACAAGCCGACGGATCACGGGAACCACCGCGCATTCGCAGACCGGAAATACCGCACCAAGCAGCCCGGAGACCATAACCGCCAGTGTACGGTTCTTAGGCAGGAACCGATCCATCGTCCCAGCCGGAAGATAGATATCGATGAAGCCGCTGATGAGCGTGCCCAAAAGGATGAACGGAGCACCCTCGAAAAGGATACTTAGAAACGCCAAAGCGAAATCCTGTTGGGCGTCGGAACTCATGTGAAACCAATCCAAGCCGCGATTATCGAAGCTGGCAAGGCCGGAGAGGCTGCGAGTGAAGGAAATGACCCGCGGTTTAGAAACCACGTCTGCAACGGGAGCGAGCTTCCCCGGTATTTCGCCAAGCATGTCGCGATTTCTAAATCGCGGTTCCTTTCCTCCCGCCGCAGGCGAGAGGAACCGTGGTTTAGAAACCACGTCTGCAACGGGAGCGAGCTTCCCCGGTATTTCGCCAAGCATGTCGCGATTTCTAAATCGCGGTTCCTTTCCTCCCGCCGCAGGCGAGAGGAACCGTGGTTTAGAAACCACGTCTGCAACGGGAGCGAGCTTCCCCGGTATTTCGCCAAGCATGTCGCGATTTCTAAATCGCGGTTCCTTTCCTCCCGCCGCAGGCGAGAGGAACCGTGGTTTAGAAACCACGTCTGCAACGGGAACGAGCTTCCCCGGTATTTCGCCAAGCATGTCGCGATTTCTAAATCGCGGTTCCTTTCCTCCCGCCGCAGGCGAAAGGAACCGCGATTTAGAAACCACGTCTGCAACGGGAGTGGGCATTCCCGGTATTTCGCCAAGCATGTCGCGATTTCAAATACCCAGAGGGCACGCGATCGCGGTTCCTTTCCTCCCGCCGCAGGCGAAAGGAACCGTGGTTTAGAAACCACGTCTGCAACGGGAACGAGCTTCCCCGGTATTTCGCCAAGCATCTCGCGATTTCAAAATCGCGGTTCCTTTCCTCCCGCCGCAGGCGAGAGGAACCGTGGTTTAGAAACCACGTCTGCAACGGGAGCGAGCTTCCCCGGTGATTCGCCAAGCATCTCGCGATTTCAAATACCCAGAGGGCACGCGATCGCGGTTCCTTTCCTCCCGCCGCAGGCGAGAGGAACCGTGGTTTAGAAACCACGTCTGCAACGGGAACGAGCTTCCCCGGTATTTCGCCAAGCATCTCGCGATTTCTAATACCCAGAGGGCACGCGATCGCGGTTCCTTTCCTCACGCCATCACGGCTGCGGAAACCTCCTCGGAGGCAGCCTTCCCAACCAGCACCTCGACGAGCACGAGACCGAACTCAAAAGCGGTTCCCGCCCCGCGGGAGGTGAGAAATTCCCCGTCGTTGACGAGGCGCTCGCCGGTATTGCCAGGCAGTTCGCCTTTGGTGGAAAAATGAGCGGTGATTCGCTTCCCATCGATCAGTCCCGCGTCTTTCAGAAGCAGGGGAGCTGCGCAGATCGCGGCGATGAGCTTGCCCTCTGCGTGAAACCGCTGAATCAGCGCAATCACCTTTTCATTGCCCCGAAGTTCCTCCACTGCCGGCCCCCCGGGGAGAAAAAGCACGTCGAATTCAGCCTTAATGGCATCGTCAAACAATGCATCCGCCCGCAGCCGTATTCCGCATTTCCCTAGGATATCGATTCCCGAAACCCCGGCCATCACAACTTCCACCCCTGCTCTGCGGAGCAGATCGACGGGAGTGACCGCCTCGATCTCCTCAAAACCGTTTTCCAAAAGACAAAGCACTTTTTTCATAGACTCACCTGTATCGTAAATCTTTCCGTATTTCCAAAGACAACTCACATTTCGACAGAGAAACCGTCGTGACTGAGAATGATTCTCAAATGGTGAGCGCTATAGTATGAACCAGAACGCTAAGCCATCCTCGGGAAATTCCCCGAGGCCGATTTCCAAGAAATCCGTTAGCTGGAGAGTAGGCTGGAGCCTCCAGCGGAGGTCACACCAATCCAACCGCCGCTTTAACACGCCCGAGAACTTTTGCGGATTCCTCACGTGCACGCTCGGCACCGTTTCGAAGCACCTCATCCACATATCCGGGATTGGCGAGGATTTCCTCACGGCGCTGCCTCATATCGGAAAAATAATCCCAGTAAGCCTCGGCCAAACGTTTCTTGAAATCCCCATAACCGAAGCCACCGTTTTGATGTTCTGCAATCATGCTTTCGAGCTCAAGCCCGCTGGCGAAGAGCTTGTAGAGCGCGATGATAGTCGAATCCTCGGTCGGCTTCGGGTCCTCGACCGGCGTCGAGTCAGTCACGATTTTCATCACCAGCTTCTTCAGCTTTTTCTCCTCACCGAAGATCGGGAGGGTGTTGTTGTAACTTTTACTCATCTTCCGCCCGTCGGTGCCTATCACCAGTTCGGTCTCCTGTTTGATGATCGCCTCCGGCATCACCGCCGTGCCCTCGCCGTAAGTTTCGTTGAGCTTGGTCGCGAGACTACGCGTCACCTCGAGGTGTTGTTTCTGGTCTTTTCCGACCGGAACCTTATTCGAATCGTAGAGCAAAATATCCGCAGCCATTAGCACCGGGTAAGCAAACAGTGCATGATTTGGAGAAATCCCCTGCGCGACCTTGTCCTTGTAGGAGTGGCACTTCGCCAACAGTGGCATCGGACACACAGTCGAAAGAATCCACGCCAGCTCATTCACCTCGGGAACCGCACTCTGGCGGAAGAAAACCGATTTCTCCGGATCAAGACCGCAAGCAAGGAAATCAACTGCCAACTCCCCGACGTTTTCCCGCAGCGCAGCACCGTCCCGACCTGATGTCATCGCATGATAATCTGCGATAAAATAATAGCACTCCCCTTCGGCTTGCAATTCCACGGCAGGCTTCATCGCCCCGAAATAATTTCCCACATGCAGTTTCCCGCTTGGCTGCAGTCCCGTTAGAATTCTCATGCCGGAACCATGCCCAGAGCGACGGTCTTTTGAAGTTTAAAGTTTGATGTTTGCGCTCGGTTTCGCAAACCTAGCCGCGATGCGAATTCTAATTACCGGTGGCGCCGGCTTCCTTGGGTCCCATCTCTGCGAGCGCCTACTCAACGAGGGAAATGAAGTCATCTGCCTCGACAACTATTTCACCGGCAGGAAACGCAACGTCGCGCACCTGATAGGAAACCCCTATTTCGAACTGGTTCGCCACGACGTCACGGAACCTTTCAAATTCGAGGTGGACCGTATCTACAACCTCGCCTGCCCCGCTTCCCCACCCCACTACCAGCACAACCCGATCAAGACGATCAAGACCTCCGTGCTGGGTGCGATCCACACGCTCGGTCTCGCCAAGCGCACTGGAGCCCGGGCTTTCCAAGCATCCACTTCGGAGGTCTACGGCGATCCTGAAGTCCATCCCCAGCCGGAATCCTACAAAGGCTCCGTAAATCCCATCGGCATCCGCGCCTGTTATGACGAAGGAAAACGCTGTGCAGAAACCCTTTTCTTCGACTACCACCGCCAGAACGGCGTCGATATCCGCGTCGTTCGTATCTTCAATACCTATGGCCCCCGCATGCTGCCGGACGATGGCCGGGTGGTCTCCAATTTTATCGTGCAAGCATTGAAAGGCGAAGATCTGACGATCTACGGGGACGGCACCCAGACGCGCTCATTCTGCTACGCAGACGATTTGATCGAAGGTTTCATTCGACTCATGGAAAAAGAGGGGATTACTGGCCCCGTGAACATCGGAAATCCGGGCGAGTTCACCATGCTTGAGCTCGCCGAACTAATCCTCAAAAAAGTCGGGGGAACATCGAAACTCACCTTCCTACCCCTACCGGAAGACGATCCTAAGCAACGCCGCCCCGATATCACTCTTGCAAGAAATGAACTCGGTTGGGAGCCAAAGGTCGATCTGGATGCCGGTCTCGATCCGACGATTGATTATTTCCGCAAACTGCTCGCGGAATCCTGATTTTGCCGCGATTCAATTCTCCTCTGGCCATCCGATAGCATTTGGAATAGTCTAGGACACTATGAAAACCCTGATCGCTCTTCTTGCTATTGCAATCGCCACACCTGCCGCCCTAGCCGAAACCGCCGCGCAACAGGCAGAAGGCTATTACCAGAAAGGCCTCGCCGCAGAAAAGGCCGGTGAACCGGAAACCGCCATCGCTGCCTACAAGGCAGTGCTAATGCTTGTCCCCGGCCATGCCAATGCAACCTATCGAGCTGGCCAGGTAAAAATTAACGCCAAGTCGATCAAGTCTGCCGCAACCGAAGCAAAAATCGGCGCGGTAATGATCCCCCTCTATCAACTCGATAAAGCCACAGTCCAAGATGCTATCGAACTACTCTCGATCAAAATGGAAAAGGAAACCAATGGTGAAATCGCTCCGAATTTCATCATTGAGGACCCGAAGAACAAACTGGAAAATGCTCAGGTCACGATGAATCTGAAGAATATCCCGGTGAAAAACATACTCGAGTATCTCCTCACCCAGACGAACACCAAAGCGCGCTTCGATGAGCATGCAGTCGTGATCCTCGCCCGCTGACCCGAACTCTTGGGTCTTCAATCCTTTCCGGCCTTTCTCCGCCACTATGCGCAAGGAACTCCTAGCCAATCCCGTTTTCTCCATGGCGGTCACACAGTTTGACCGCGTCGCCGATTTCCTAAAACTCCCTCTCGATATACGGGAGCGCTGCAAGTGGCCCAAGCGGATCATTACCGTCACCGTCCCGATCCGTCGCGATGACGGAACGACCGAGGTTTTTTTCGGTCATCGCGTCCAGCATCACCTCACCCGTGGCCCGGTCAAGGGCGGGCTGCGCTACCACCCTGATGTTGATGTTGGGGAAGTCGCCGCCTTGGCGATGTGGATGAACTGGAAATGTGCCCTGCTTGATCTTCCTTTCGGCGGGGGGAAAGGCGGCATTTGCTGCAAACCGATGGAAATGTCAGAGGGAGAACTGGAGCGCATGACTCGGCGTTTCACCATGGAAATGATTCCGTTCATCGGCCCGGAGATCGATGTCATGGCTCCCGACATGGGGACTAACGAACAAACGATGGCTTGGATCACTGATACCTACTCGACCCATACCGGGCATCTCGTCCCGTCCATCGTGACCGGGAAACCTCTCACCCTTCAAGGTTCCGCTGGACGAACCCGGGCAACCGGCCACGGAGTCGCTTTCCTCGCCTCCAATGCTTTATCGAAAATCGACAGCAAAACCTCGGCGGCAACCGCGATCGTCCAGGGCTTTGGCAATGTCGGGATGCACGCGGCGGCAACCTTCGCATCCTACGGAGTCCGGGTGACCGGGGTTTCCGATGTCAGTGGAGCGCTTTGGAACCCCGATGGAATCGACGTTCCAAAATTGCTGAAGTATGCGACGAAGAATAAGATCATTGAAGGATTCCCAGGTGCCGGCCCCACTGACCCCGGAGAAATGCTGCTCCGTGAATGTGACATTCTAGCTCCTTGCGCTGTCGGTGGCGTGATCCACGCGGGAAACGCTGCGGACTTGAAGTGCCGGATCCTCGCCGAGGGCGCGAATGGTCCGACCACCCCAGAGGCCGACGCCATCATCGAAAAACGAGGCGATATCTTCATCATTCCCGACATCCTCTGCAACGCGGGTGGGGTCACGGTTTCATATTTCGAATGGGTCCAGAACCTGCAGCGCTTCCGTTGGACGGAAAAGGAAGTCATCAGCAAGCTCGAGACCAGACTCAATACCGCTTTCGAACAGGTCGCCGCCTATGCGAAACGCCATGGAATCCCAAACCGGATGGCGTCACAGGCAATCGCAATCAGTACCGTCGCCGGAGCTAAGACAACCAGAGGCCTCTTCCCATAAGGGGATCCTCCCGTGCATAAAAAAACCGTGCCACGTAAAAGCGGCACGGCTTGGTCAAAGAAAAATCGCTTTGGTTATTACTTGGCCTTCACAGTCATCACGCCCTGCATGATCGCCCAGTGTCCCGGGAAGCTGCAGATAAACGGATACTCACCAGCAGCAGGTGCTGTGAAACTGACCTCATCGGATTCACCGCCACCAAGCATTTTTGTGTAGATGATCATTTGCTCCTTCGACTCTTCGTCTTGGGGGATGTAGCCGGTGTCTTTCGCTGGCGCACACTTTGTTGCAAAATTTGGAACAACCGTGCCTTTCTCTAGGATCACGACGTTATGGCCCATCGCCATGGCAGGAAGCTGGCCGATGTGCTTGAAAGACAGAACAACCTTCTGACCTTCCGTCACTTCGAAGGCCTTGATGTTATACTGCATCTGGTCGTTTCCGGTGATCTCGATTTTCGCATCCTCAGCGAGAGCGAATTGGCAGAGCGCGACGGACAGCAAGGAAATGAATAATTTTTTCATAATAGTTTAAGTTCTTTTGTTACGCGGCGAAGCTCACCCAGTTTTCAGTAATTCGCAACTCGTGGATGAAAAATTTCTCATTTTCGCCATTTCCCCTAGCATCCACATTCCTATCTGCTTAACTTTCCTCCAAGCAGACTCCTCCATGCTTGGAAAGTTGGCACACCGCTTGCTTTGTGAAATCTACCAATCCGCCGCAACCATGAAAAAAATCGAAGCTATCATCAAACCATTCAAGCTTGAAGAAGTCAAAGAAGCCCTCGCAGAGGTCGGTGTCCAAGGGATGACCGTTACCGAAGTCAAGGGTTTCGGACGTCAGAAAGGACACACCGAAATCTACCGTGGTTCCGAATACACTGTGGACTTCCTTCCGAAAGTTAAAATCGAGATCGTCGTTGACGACGCTCAAACAGAAGGTGTCGCCCAAGCGATCGTCAAGAGCGCCAACACCGGCAAAATCGGAGACGGAAAAGTCTTCATTTCCATTGTCGAGGAAGCAATCCGCATCCGCACCGGCGAGACCGGTTCCTCTGCCGTCGCAGTGAACTAAGCCGTATTTCCGATACACTTTTCAATAATCGCCATCACCGGAAACGGGATGGCGGTTTTTTGTCTCATAACGGTTGTCTCATAACGGGAGAGCGTGTCCAGATTTTGATATCCGCAAGCCTCAAGGTTGAGTTGTATTCTGCTGCCCAGCACGTGTCCCCGCATAGCACAGCGACGACGGAACCCAAGCAGACTGGCCCAGCTTAATTCCTCCGTTCTAGTTCCCCCTGCGGAAGCGCTGCACGCCATCCGCGATACCTCTGGCAATCGCATCTCTGAACCACGCGGTCTTCATCCGATTGCGCTCGTTTGAGTTGCTGACGAAGCCGCCCTCGAAAAGGATTGAAGGGAGATTGGTATTACGGATCACGTAATAACGGGCGTATTTCACTCCGCGATCCACCACCTTCACCCGGCTCATCACGCCACGGTGCACATCCTGAGCGAGTTTGTGGCTTTGCTTGCTGTGATAAAATGTTTCGATTCCGCTGACCTGCTGCTTCCACGTGTAGTTGTAATGAATACTGATGAAAATCGCGTTCTTGTATTTGTTCGCAGCGGTCATCCGCCCCGGTAGCGAAACAAAATAGTCACTGCGACGAGTCAGAACCGTGTTGTAGCCCATCTTCTTCAAATGGGATTCGAGACGGATCGAAGTGTCCAGCGCGAGATGCTTCTCGTAGACACGACCCCATTGCCCGCCTTTATCATGTCCACCGTGACCAGGATCGATAATCACGGTCCGGAAGTTGTATGCACTTGCGACAGCTGTGAGTGTCAGTCCAAGCAAGATCGAAGCAAAAAATGTCCTCATAATGATAAGTTAGTTAAGATTATTAATATCTATTGATTAAAATCTCCGGGGTGTAAAGGAATTTTAAAAACTTTTTAGGGGGGTCATTCAATCGCAATTGGCGGCCTGTCAGAAGCCTTGCGGATTTTCGACCTTTCCGCTTCAGCGGCTTCAAGATCGTAAGGGATGCTGTTCATCACACGGACCGAGCCATCTCCATAGGCCATCAGTATCGGATCTCCCTGCGCAGCTCGCTGATGGATATCGCGTGCCACCAGTTTGCCATCCGCACTAACCTGACAATGGACCCACATTGATGGAGTCGCAAGATACATCACATGCATCCGCCTAGCGCCATCTAGTGTGATCATTGGCTTTCTGAGCATCAGGGCATTTCCGAGCGAAAACGTTTTCATCGGGACACCCGTCTGACCGTCAAGGACTTGCGCGTAGAGTTGAGTTTTCTGACCGTTCGAAAATGTAATAAGCTTCATTTCTCGGGTCTCGGTACCCACATCACTTTGCATCCCAACTTTCTGGGACCAATAAGTGCGTCCAGGATTGAGATTGAACAACATCCGGTTGGTTGAAGCGCCGTTGAAACGCTTATGCGGATCGCGGATCACTGCGGAAACTGCAAAATTACCCTGGCTGTTGAGTAGAAAAAAATCCGTTAGGTCGACCTGTTTCGCCAGCGACTCACCGACTCCGATCTTCATTGCGCCGAAAGCGTTGAGCCTTCTAGTCGGAACGGGGTTCCCTTTTGCGTTTGTGACGACAAAAGACAACCATGGCAATGCACGCGTCGAGGCGAGAGTGAGTTCCCGGCCGCTATGGTTGGTAATAATCACCTCTGCAATCACCGACTCGCCAGCGACGTAGTTCTTCTTGTCCATACTGATCGAGGTCGCAAGCTGTGCGCTGAGCAACGCACAGGAGCTCATAAACACAGCGACGGTCGGAAGAAAGAGAATCATCTTTGTGGCGATCGTAGCAAGGTTCACTAGGCAGTCAACCTAACGTGACGAAATCCGCAGCTTTTGGGTGAAATCTTATTTCTCCTGATCATGCTCGCCGAGCGACCGCACCCAAAAATTTCGGTATTCCATCGGATCTCCGTGGAATTGGAGCCTCAATGGGCCGGATTCAGGATGTTCAGCCGGATACTTGGCAAGGGTTTTCCAGCCTGTAGGCCCGAGGTAGGACTCCGCATTCTGAACAACCACACCATTGTGGATGACCGTGACTTTGGCCGGGGTTTCGACCTTTCCATCTTTGTAGAGAGGTGGAAGGAAGAAAATATCGTAGCTGTTCCATGCACTTTGCGGCGAGGTCGCATTGACCAATGGAGGAAGCTGCCCGTAGAGCGCGCCGGCCTGTCCGTCAGGGTAAGTCTTGTTGCTGTTGCTCTGGAGTATCTGGACCTCGTATTTGCCCATGAGAAACACTCCACTGTTACCTCCACCCTGTCCGCTAACCTTGCGGCCTGCCGGGAGACGCCATTCGAAATGGAGTTGGATGACGCCAAACTCTTCTTTTGTCATGATATCGCCACCTTTGGCCGCCATCGCCCCACCACGGACTTCCCAAGCGGGATCGCCACCCTTGACCGCCACCCAAGCATCCAGATTGCTTCCATCGAAAAGCACCGTGGCATTCGAAGGGGGAGGCACCACCACTGCACCTGCGGTTTCAACCACCGGTGGCTGGGGCCTTTCACCATCGTGGACGTGGTATTCAGTTCCCGGAATGATCGGGGTGTCCTGAAAGCCTGGGCCTTTTTCCTCAGCAACTGCCGGGCCGGCTGCTGCCACCACAACGCCTAAAAATAGCCATAAATGATTTTTCATATGGACACTAAACCGACATTCCCAAGTGAAACTTTCAGGGCTGTTTTTAGCAATGTGATCGAAAGCTGGTTGCCGGGTGGCCAATTTCGTGGCTACGTAACCTTACACCATGGCCAAATTCACCGCCACATCGTCAAACAACGACCAATTTCCTTTCGAGCTTGTGCGCCCGGATCTTGAAAAGGTCGAAATCGCAATCCGCTCTCAGGTCCGAGATTTCGACTCTGCGGTTGAGCCATACATCGCCTACATCTGCAACACTTCGGGGAAACGCATTCGCCCTGCTCTCGCCATTTTGGTCGGTGGCGCGGTGGGCGAAGTCACCGAGGACCACCGGAAAATCGGCGTCATTCTAGAACTCATCCACATGGCCACGTTGGTGCACGACGACATCATCGACGGAGCCTCGGCCCGCCGCTCGATGCCAACCTCGAACGCAAAATGGGGTAACGCGCTCGCCGTGCTCTTAGGCGACGCCCTGTTCTCACACGCACTGACTCTCGCTACCGATTTTAACTCGATCGATATCTGCCGCAAAGTCGGCCAAGCTGCGCGCGAGGTTTGCCAGGGTGAAATCATCCAGACACAGCGGCGCTTCGACCTAACCCTGTCCAAGCAGGATTATTTCAAAGTCATCGAAATGAAGACCGGTGCACTTTTTGCGGCAGCGACGGGACTTTCCGCCGCTGTTTCCGGCCTCGGCGCAGAAGACGAGGCTTCGCTCGCGGCCTACGGAATGAAACTCGGCACTGCCTATCAAATTTACGACGACTGCCTCGACCTAGTCGGCTCCGAGGAAGTGGTAGGCAAGACCCTCCGCACCGATCTCGCAAAGGGAAAACTCACCCTGCCCATCCTGAACCTTCTGGAGGCTTCCTCGGAAGAGCAACGCTCTAAACTCAACAAGCGTATCCTCGCACAGGAAGAATTTGACCTGCCAGTCCTCACCGGAATCGCGGAATACGAGGGCGCTCTCGAACGCGCGGTGGACACTGCACTGGATCTTCTCAAAGGCTGCCGCTCGGATCTGAATGTTCTCCGCGAATCCGAATACAAGGATGCACTACTACAGATCACATACTTCCTGGAGACCCTTCTGGTCCAGTGCAGGAAATGATCATGCGGATTTGAGATCCTTTTTCCCAAAGTGGATAAAGTGGTCCCAGCTTTCATCAGCCAGTCCGTTTTCCTGCAAGCCGTAGAGAGGTCGCCAGCGCGGCGCGAAAGGCTTGCTCGCCGGATGCATGTTCGCTTCGTGCGGGAGCTTGTTGGCCTTACGCGTATTGCACTTCACGCAGGAGGCCACGATATTGTCCCATGTCGTCCTTCCGCCTTTGTCGCGTGGAATCACATGATCCAGGTTTAGCTTGTTTTCTGGCATGACCTTCTCGCAATACTGGCAGGTGAACTTGTCGCGCAGGAAGACATTACGCCTCGTGAATTTGACTTCGAGGCGTGGCAGCCGGTCGTAGATGCTCAGCACGATGATTTTAGGCACCCGAAGTGCCAGCTTCACACTGTGGATCATCTCGTCGCTGACGATCTGCTCAGAATAACCGACCCATGAAACCAGATCGTGAGTCGTGAATTTCTCCTCTCCCTCCACTTGGACCACTTGTGCATGCCCGAGGCAAAGAAGATGCACCGCACGTCTCGCCGAGCAGGTATGAACCGGCTGCCAATAGCGGTTCAGCACAAGCACAGGCAATTCAAGAGCAACACTCATAAGTATTCACAACAAAACGTTGGGAAGCTAACAAACATTTGCCGTTGGGCAATCGAAAAGGAGCGCAGCGCTTCGTTTCTTCAGTATCCCGTATTCTTCGCCACCACCCAAGCGTCCTCCATGTCTCCCAGCGAAGCTTCTTCCAAGGTCTTGCCACACGCTTTCAACTCCCGCTCCATCTCGCCGAACCGACGCTCGAATTTCGTATTTGCCGCGGCCATCAGCACCTCGGGATCGATCTTCCGAAAACGTGCAAGGTTCACTACGGAGAACATCAGGTCACCCAACTCCTCTTCCACGCCCTCCATATCCAGCATATCGATAGCAGACTGGAGTTCGCCGAGTTCCTCACGGATCTTTGAAAGCACCCCCGTTTCCACCGGCCAATCGAAGCCGACTTTCGCCGCTTTCTTCTGAAGCTTTCCAGCTCGCACCAAAGCAGGAAGCCCATTTCCCGTCCCGTGCAGATATGGGACTTCCTTCTCGCCCTTTTCGTCCCGCTTTATCTCGTCCCACTGCTTGAGGACCGCAGCTGAATCGTCAGCCGATGAAGCTCCAAACACATGCGGATGACGGCGAACCAGCTTCTCGGAAATCTCGCGCGCCACCTCATCGAGATCGAACCGGCCCTGCTCCTGTGCAAGCTCACTGTGAAACACAACTTGAAGCAATAGATCCCCGAACTCCTCACGCATGTCGTCGTCGTTGCCACGGCGGATCGCATCAACGCATTCGTAGGCCTCCTCGATCAGATTGGAAACCAGCGACTCATGCGTCTGTTCCGCATCCCATGGACACCCGTCCGGTGCCCGCAGCCGGTGCATGATCGCCCTCAGACGATCAATTTGCTGACCGGGCACCTCGCATTGCATCATTTCCTCGTCCGTCATCGTTCAGTTCTTTTCGTTATTCGCCGCGCGCTGTAGCAACTCCCGTTCCTCATCGCTGAGACTCTGAAATCCCTCGCTCGAAATCTTGTCGAGAATCGCGTCGATCTCTGTCTGGCCTCGTAGATCGACCATGGTCCGTGGACGAATTTTCGGCTCGATATCGGTTCGCGCACCTTTGGATCGCATTCGCAAAGGTCCAAACCCACCGCCTGATTCTTTCGATGCCAAACCAAGACGTATCAGCAGATATCCGACGATGGCCCCGCCGAGATGGCCTGCCTCCCCTCCCTCGTTACCCCCAAGTTTCAGCAAGATGGAACCTGCCGCGATCGCAAGTAAAATAAGAGCGAGTTGACGCATCGAAAGCGTTACAGGAGGGAACAACAGACTCACTCTCAGCGAGGGCGCGATGACCGCGACTCCTATAAGAATTCCGTATATTCCCGCCGATGCACCAACCAGTGGCACCATGGACATTGGAACATTGAAGTAGACACCGTCAGCGGTTTGAGCGACGGCTTCCTTTGGAAGCATCCCGGTGAAAACCAGTAAACTGAAAAATAAAGCACCCCCCACTCCACAGGCTAGATAGAAGGCAGTGAACCGCTTCGCACCCCACCAGCGTTCCATCCAAGGGCCGAAGAAAAACAGTCCGATGGAATTAAAAATCACATGCGCCACGTTACCGTGGATAAACTGGAAGGTGACAAACTCCAATATTCTTCCTTCGGAAAGCGCCGATTGGATCCTGAACGCACCGAACTTCCGAATCGCAAAATCGAAAACCAACAGATCCGCAAAATAGATCCCGAGATTCACGATCAGCAGCCATTTCACAACCGGTGTCAGTTGCCCCATCATGCTGTTTCCGTAATTCCTGCTCTCCCCAATCGACATGATGGTATTATCACCGCCTGCGCCGATCCGGCAAGTGCTTCCCTCAGTCAAACTCAAGGCAGATCGCTTTTAAATATTCCGCCTCACGGAAACCTGCCGGATGATCGTTGCCATGGCCGCTTCTCCAAAGCTCCTTCCACGACCTTCCAGAGCCTTGCGCCAGCTCCTCGATCATCTGTAAGAAATCCGCCTTCGAAACGTGTGCCGAGCACGATGCCGCGACAAGAATCCCGCCCGTCCGCAGCCTGCCGACCGCCGCCATGTTGATATGCCGGTAAGCTCGCAGCGCCCCTTCTCGCTCAGATTCACGCTTCGCCAGGGTTGGCGGATCCGTAATGATGAGATCGTATTTCTCACTCCCTTCGTCCATCCACCGGAACGCATCGGCTTGCACTGCGTGTCGCGTCACCCCACCGATTTTTGGGTCACTCTCATTCAGTAAAAAAGTTCTCGTCGCGCTCTCCAAAGCGTGCTGGCTGATGTCGAGATCGGTCACCGACCGTGCTCCTCCCCTCGCGGCATAGAGTGAAAATCCTCCGGAAAAGCTGAATACGTTGAGCACATCGCGGCCCTCCGCAAGCTGCTCCACGCGCGCTCGGTTGTCGCGTTGATCGAGAAAAAAACCGGTCTTCTGCCCTTTCAATACCGCAGCCTCGAAGTGCAATCCGTTCTCGGAAAACACGACCGTCTCATCTCCGTATTCTCCGATAAAACCCTCCGCAAGTCCGTATCCGTCCGCCGCTGCCGCCACGTTCCGGCTCATTCTCAGCACCAGATACTTGGGAGCGAAAACTTCGCGCAACGCGCTCTCCAATTCCCTCCAACGAGCCAGCCAACCGGTGGCATAAACTTTCACCACCAAGGTCTCTGCGTATTTATCTGCGACGATTCCCGGGAATCCTTCGCTCTCACCATTGATCACCCGCGCGCCATCGGTGCCGGGCTTGAGCACGGCTCCTTCACGCTTCGCAAGGCAGGCCCGCGCCCTCTCCAGCCAGAAATCCCGGTCGATGGTTGTCGGTTTCCCGCAATGCAAAATCCTCAAACGGATCGGCGACTCAGCCTCAAACATCCCTACCGCCATGAACCGGTCACGCCTGTCGTAAACCACCGCCAGTTCGCCGGTCTCACCCTCGCGGTTCTGCGACTTGATGCTGGCCCCATAAACCCAGGGATGACCGGAGCGAATCGCGGTTTCCGCCCTTGGAAAAAACGTCAGCCGCAACCTCGCCTTCTTCTCCACGTCCATCGGACTTCAGCGCAGGCCGATGGGTTTATCGAGAACCTCCTTGAGCACGAACGCCTGACGAACCTCCCGACGATTCGCCAAACGTGAGCGGAGGCTGCCATCCGTGGTCCCGAACACTGCCTTCTTGCGCTCCTCGAAAGCAGGTTTTGCGGCGCGGGCCTGCTTCGCTTGCTTGATCCCTTTGAGTTGCTCGGCGAGAGACGCCTGCCGCGCCAGTTCGGCATCCACCTTAGCAGTCGAAGCCATAGCAGGAGCCGCGGATGTTTTCCTTCTCAACCCGGGGACCGGCGAACGCTCGACTCCCGGCATCGGCCCCCGATCGGCCTGTGGCACGGGCGGCGGAACTGCCGGACGTGCCTGCTGCCTTTCCTCCTGATCGATATATTCCTCAAGCTCCTCAGTGGTGTATCCACCAGGTTGCTGCTGCTGATTCTCTCGCTCTTTCTTTGCGTCGCTCGTGGATTTTAACCACTGCGCAATTCCGCTCGCGATAATGATGATGATGATAAGATTATCAAAAATGAAGTCCATGATAGGTAGGGTTCGTAAAAATTATTTTCCTTCTGCAAGCTCGACCTCGTAGTCGCCAATCGCCCATTGGATACCAGCGAGGTAGTGACGGAGGATTTTCGGATTCCAATACATCTCGTGATTGTGGCCGATCGAGCAATAGAACACCCGACCCTCCTCCCAGTTTCTTGCCCACGCAACCCCATAATCGTTGTCCTTGCGTTTCATACCCCCAACTTTTTCCGACTTCTCCGGATCGAGTCGAAGCAGCATCTCAACCTTCGTAGAATCATAGGGGGCTTTGAACTGATAGATTTCCTCTTTGAACTCCAGCCTCTCTCCTCCGAACATTTCCGTAAGCGGATGCTTTTCTTGGCCTGGCTCAACGTAGATGCTGACCTTGTCCTTAGCCGTCCATGGGTGACCGTTGAAATAACCGTTAATCATTTCGCCGTATTCCGCCCATTCGTAAAATGTATCGGTCGCCGCGTGAATCCCAATGAATCCGCCGCCGCCCTTGACGAAGGTCATCAGATTTTCCTTAAGCTGCATCTCGTATTTCACCGCCTCTGCCTTCTCTTCGGCAGACATTTTAAGTAGCTCGTCCTTGAACGGCGAAAACGGATTCTGGGTGGTGCTCAGGAAACAAATCCCATCGAACTCGCTGATTTTGGCTTTCTCAAAATTGGAAAGCTCCTCGCTGATGACAGCCTCATACGCTCCGGTCTTCTTGCCCATTTCGGATAGTGCGAGCTTACCGGTCACGATCGAAGCGTGCCGGAAACCGTTGGTTCGGGAAAACACCAGCAGCTTGCGCGGCTTCTCGGGTTTTGCATACGGTTCGGATGGAATTGCCGCAGCGATTTTCTCCGCAGCTCCAGCGGGCGGCTGCTCCTTCGCTGGATTATATGCGACAAGCAGGAAGGTGATGGCGGCCAACAAACCGGCAGGAAAAATTGCTTTCATGGAGAGTCTCTGAATTGCTTACGTTTAACCCTCCGCAATCAAACGCAGAATGCCGATCATAAAATTTCTGTTCAGCGAACCACCACCGTCTGGATGCGATAGCTGTCGTCGAGTTTGGCAACCGCTGCACGGATTCCAGCTTGCACTGCGGGATCGCCGTAAAAGGGACCTGCGCCCGGTCCTCCGCTGGTATGGGTTTCCACTAACACCAACTTTGTCCCCACGATCAGAAACGACGGATTCCCACTGTCGCCAACAACAAGATTTTTCCCCCATCCATACTGCTTATTCTGATCATGCTTGAAACTGATGCCTCCTCCCCCAATCCCAGCAATCAGATGCACGAAAAGGGAACGCTTCTGGTCGCTCACAATCACCGGCGTGCCCACCAGGGCCGGGATATTGGAACTTGTGTCAGGCAGTGAGTAGTGGGTGTAGTTCGAAGGCGCCGGTGCATCGAGCAGGCCGACCATCACGTCGCCTTTTCCAGCGGCGAGCCCGATAATCTTCCGCTCCAGTCGTTTCCCATTCCGATCATGAAAAATGACAGGTGCAAGAGCGGGCCGCGCATAGTGTTTTGCCATCACGATATGCCTTGGCGTGATCAGCGTGGCCGTCCGCTTATCGTTGAACGACACTCCCGACATATCCATGCCACGCGTCCACCCATCGGCCATATTCGCACCGCCGTCTGCATGGTAGTCATCGAAAATCTGCGGAGCCGTCTTTGCCGGAGGCAGAGCGGGTGCGGGAAAACTTCCCCCGGAATCACCGCAGGACGAAAAGCCAAGCACCAGCGGAAGCAACAGCAATGTTCCCAAAAAATGACCTAACTTGCGATTGGTTCTATTTCTACTGTTTTGTTGGGATCGGGGCATAGCTGAATTTACAACATACACAATACAGCCGCAATCCAAACTGCACTCATTCTCTCATCAGATAGATGGATGTGGCTTGGCCACGACTCAGTGCATCGCCCTTCAGCTGCTTCGCTTTCCGGGCTTTCTGTCGGTCAAACCGATCTCGATACCGCGCCGCGACGCCTTTAACGTAGTCTTCGCTTCCAATGGCAATCCCGTGGCTGAAGCTCCTCATCCGTTTGCGTATCAGCAGGATTGGTAAGATTGGTAGAATGGGTGAGGCCCCTTCATGATCCATCACTTTTTCCACCTGCTCTTTGCTGAAACCCCTCCGCTTTGTCGTTCCAGCTCTGCTCCCTGCGACTCCTGGGCGGCTCGTCACTTGGCCTTCCTGCGGGTCTGCTTCCGGTGCGTAGCCTTCGGCGTATAACCATTTCCGGTAATATG
>Ga0209390_10000414_pt1 | contig 83403 bp, 71 predicted proteins | sample BON01_FD_187212 | JGI IMG/M metagenome (GOLD analysis project Ga0209390, IMG submission 187212) | Freshwater microbial communities from Lake Bonney liftoff mats and glacier meltwater in Antarctica - BON-01 (SPAdes) (version 2) | ecosystem: Environmental > Aquatic > Freshwater > Ice > Glacier... | reverse complement strand
AAATCATCCTTAGGCTATTTTTTACCATGGGATACGGTTTGGAATTAATCATAGGGGAATTTATATAATTTTAATCAATAATTTCCATTCACCTACCAATGGGTGGGTGTTTTCATACAGTTGCCAGTAATTTACCAAGTCAAAGGGCTTTTTAATAGTTTGCTTTAACTACCTCTACAGATTTACTATAAAAATTTAAAATAAAACTAAATTTAGACATTTCTTACAGAAATCTTTACCCACTTGGATTTCTATTTTTGAGCCTCCTCTTCCACCTTTTTAAGGGAAACGGCATTCATGCAAAAGCGCAAACCACTGGGTGCTGGGCCATCAGGAAAGACATGTCCCAAATGTGCATCGCAAGTATTACAAGTGGTTTCAACTCTAACCATCCCAAAACGGCTGTCTTTGTGATGGGCTACAGCATTGTCTTTAATTGGTTGGGTGAAGGAAGGCCATCCAGATCCACTTTCAAATTTTTCACTGGCATCAAAAAGCAGGGTGCCACAACATACGCAAGCATATATACCCGGCTCAAAAGAACTGCAAACATCTGAGCTAAAAGCCCTTTCCGTCCCCTTCTGTCTTGTTATGCGAAATTCCTCTTCAGTAAGCTGTTTTTTAAATTCAGCCTCCGATTTTTCCACCCTACGATCAGGCTTTAAATTCCCATTATTGGCATAGTTGATTACATCATTCCAATTCATACTATTTGTCTTTATGTATTACTAAATTCACTCTTGAAACAAACTAATTAGGAAGTTTGATTGTTAGCCTGTTATGGCTTTTTATCCAATGTTTTTATATCCATCGCTTTTTGAAAACGATCTTTTAAAGCAATTAGTTTAGGTTTTATATGGTTTGTACAAAATGGTAAGTCAGGATTCTTATTATAGTAATCCAAAAATTGCTCCGTATTGATTTTAAAGCCTTTAAATGGAATAACTTTAGTAACAATCGATTGTTCAAAATCGCTTTTCATTTGTAAAAGAGCAAATTGGCTTGCCTTTTTTTGCCCCTCATTAAAATAATAGATCGCTGATCTGTATTTTTTACGCAGCGCATGATTGCTCGTGCAACTATGAGAATGTAGGTGAATTGCTATCAACAATGAGATAGTCACCAGTTCTGGGTCAAAGAGAATCTCAACTCCTTCAGACCATTCTTGATAAGGAGAATCAGAAAATATCCAGCCTTGTTTTACTTCCTTTACGCCTATTACAGCACTGAAAACTCCTTCGGTACACCAGTGACAACCTCCGCCTAATCCAAGTTTCATCCTATTCATATGAAATTCATTGTATCAAGTAGTTATAGAGAATGGTCAATGTTTGAATTATCTATCCAGTATTTTTTCTATTCTTATCCTATGGTATCGTTGCAAGATCACGGGATAGAGATTACCAATTAAATTAATAATCATTGCAAATAACACCAATAGAAAGTAGCCGTAAAAGGACAGTAAAATTGATATTAATAAAATTACGATAAAAGGACCTAGGTGACCAAACTCAGCTTGTCTGGATTGGAAGATAAATTGATCCCAGCCTTTCTTTGCCCCTCAAAAAACTTTTTCCTGCTAGCATTTTTACCCCAAAAGAATAGAATCAATAATTTTTGAAAATGCTTTATCCAGAGAACCCTATACCAGCGCATTACATTTGAGGAATTTTTAATGGCATAATAGCCCTGAGGCATCAACCTACTGATGGGCATCACAAAACCTGGAAATGCAAAGATTCCGGTGACACATAGATTAATCAAAAAAGCCAGAAAAAATGACTCGCCAAACCCTAATTGCTCCGGTCCAAAAACCACTATTTTCCTTACCATAGAAAAGGAAAAGTAAAGCAGAAATAGGGACAAAAGGATTAAAACAACTTGTTTGATTGTATTCATTCGCTCAGTTGTTATTTCGCTCCTTAAGCACACTTACAGTTACCAAAAGTTGTCCAAAATGGCGCTGACTGTGTTCAGCAATATGAAAATACAAGCCCATGACTGTAGTAGGAAGTTTCTTCCTCCCAACGGTCCGGAACGCTACAAGCTCCTCCTCAGAAGTTTGGCTGAATAGGTCCAGTGTCTCTGCTAACTTTTTACTAAAACGAGTCACTAATTCCTTTGAGGTTAAAGAAAAGTCAGGCGTTTTTTCATGTTTTAAAAAGTCAAACTGTTTGTCAGTTAATGAAAGTTCCTTAGCATATGTGTTAAGCCGATCCATAACTCCTGATAAATGTTGCAAGTGAAAACCCACACTAGCCCTCCCTGCAACTGTTTCCCAGAGAAGACCATCGAAAAATCCATCCATGCATTCCTTTAATTCCATTTCTGTTTGTACTAGCGCATGTGCTGCAGGTTGAAGCAGAAATGGAATTTTCGGTAATGGCCCACTTAGCCAAGCTTCAGTTTGACTCATCTGTGTTTTTTAGGCATGGAAGAAGAAATACTTTCCTTTTGAGATAAGCGATGCTGCAATTTCCCGACGCAAATCTTTGGTATTAACATTGTCGTATTTAGTGAATCGCTTTAGACCCATCAAAAGGATTTTTTGTTCATCGCCTTTGGTAAAAGATATAATGGCCTCTTTTCCGGCTGATTGAATTTTTTCCACTGCTTCGTAAAGGTAAACCTTGGTAACTGCCAGATGATTCTTCACCGCTTCTTCACCATTTTTATTCAACAAGTTTTCTGTTCGTAACAAAGTAGACTCTGCAGCATAAATTTCGATCATTATGTCTGCCAGGTTCATCATAATCTCTTGTTCCTGATCCATTTTAGTCCCTAAATCTTGAGCAGCTTTTCCCCCAATCATCAAAAAAACCTTTTTAAGATTTCTCAGGGTTTCTTTTTCTACCGACAAAGGTTGAGAAGTATCTGTACTGGAGAAGCTGGGAACAGCTGTCAACTCTTTTGCGACAACCATGGCTGGACCAAAAATATCGATCTCCCCTTTCATGGCCCGCTTAAGTAACATGCCTACCATCAGAATTCTATTGATTTCATTGGTGCCCTCATATATCCTGGAAATTCTTGCATCCCTAAAGGCGCGTTCCATTGGCGCTTCCGCTGAATATCCCATGCCTCCATAAATTTGTACGCCTTGATCGGTAACATAATCCAACACTTCAGATCCATGAACCTTGGCGATGGCACACTCTATGGCAAATTGTTCCACTCCTTTCAGCTTAGCCATGTTGGGTTCCATTCCTTCAGCTTCCAATGCTGCTATCCTGTCTTCCACATTCTGGCCCGCACGGTAGCACAGGGATTCGCAGGCATAGGTCTTAATGGCCATTTCTGCAAGTTTCGCCTGAATTGCACCAAAGGAATTGATGGAAACACCAAATTGTTTCCTATCAGCACTGTATTTAATAGAATAACCTAAAATAGTCCTACATCCTCCAAGCACACCAGCCCCCAATTTTATTCGACCAACATTGAGAATATTCACTGCGATTTTAAAGCCATTTCCCCTTTCAGAAAGCAAGTTCTCCACTGGCACCGGACAATCATTAAAAAAGACCTGTCGGGTAGAACTTCCTTTGATACCCATCTTTTTCTCTTCGGCATTCATGGTGATTCCACCGAAGGTTTTTTCAACCAAAAATGCAGAAAGATTTTTATCGTCATCCACCTTGGCAAAAACGATAAAAAAGTCAGCAAAGCCGGCATTCGAAATCCACATTTTTTGCCCATTGATCAGGTAATGAGTGCCTTCTTTATTTATAGTGGCCTTGGTTTTCCCACTGTTCGCATCAGATCCAGCATCTGGTTCCGTCAAACAGTAACATGCAGCCCATTCGGCATTGGTAAGTTTGGGAAGGTATTTTTTCTTTTGCTCTTCTGTCCCATAATAAAGTACAGGAAGCGTCCCTATTCCAGAATGTGCTCCATAAGTTGTAGAAAATGACCCTGCTGCGCCAATAATGTCTGCAATCAACATAGAAGTATTGAAACTCATGCCCAATCCTCCATATTCTTCGGGAACAGCTATACCAAGGAGTCCAAGCTCTCCTGCTTTTTTTAAAATTGTAGGCACAAGATCGGGGTTCTTCATGCTGTCAATCTCCTCCATTTTGGGAGTAATTTCCATGTCCAGAAAATCCTGGCATGCTTGGCCCATCATTTTTTGTTCTTCGCTAAACTCCTCAGGTATAAATACAGCAGATGCTTCTGTTTCTTTGATAAGAAAGGCTCCACCGTCAAGGGCATTCTTATTATTAATTGTTTCCATGGTTAATTTCTCTTTAGATAATCAAAACTTTAAGCCAAAATCATTAGGTAATTATGGCTTGCAGCCAATTACCCGTACCAGGTTCAATTATAACAGTTCAATAACACCTGCTACACCCTGACCTCCTCCAACGCATGCCGTAACAAGGCCATATTTTCCTTGTCGTTTTTTCAGTTCATTTATCATTTGCACGGTAAGCTTTGCTCCTGTGCAACCCAGCGGGTGGCCTAAAGCAACTGCTCCTCCATTTACATTGACAATGTCTGGATTAAAATCCAATGACCGAATAACCGCCAAGGCCTGGGTAGCAAAGGCTTCGTTTAGTTCTATAAGGTCAATATCATTAAGCGTTATTCCTGCTTGTTTTAACGCTTTTGGAACAGCTATTTTAGGACCCATTCCCATTATCCTAGGCTCTACTCCCCCAACACTATATGAAACAAGTCTGGCCATTGGCTCCAAACCCAGTTCTTTCATCATGCGTTCTGACATAACGACTACAAAAGACGCCCCGTCGGAAGTTTGAGAAGAATTTCCTGCGGTAACCTGCCCACCTTGTTTGAATACAGGCTTTAGATTGGCCAAAACCTCCATGGTAGTCCCTGGTCTTGGGCCTTCATCAGTATCTACTGTATATTTTCTCGTTTGTCTTTTTAAATTTTCATCCAGATAGGTTTCTTCTACCTCTACTGGTACAATCTCATCTTTAAACCTTCCTTCTTTAATAGCGCTGATGGCTTTTTCATGAGATCTAACAGCAAACTGATCTGAATCCTCCCTTGTGACATTAAAATCTTTCGCCAGTTCCTCTGCTGTTAAACCCATGCTTAAATAGTAGTCTGGGTTTTCGGTTGATATATTGTAATTGAGTGCAGTCTTGTAACCCATCATAGGCACCATAGACATGGACTCAGTTCCCCCAGCAATGATACAATCTGCCATTCCAGATCTTATTTTGGCCGTTGCTAAAGCGATGGCTTCCAACCCGGAGCCGCAATATCTGTTGATTATAAAGCCCGGAGTATCTTCGGACAATGCCAAAAGAGAAATCATTCTTCCCATTTGCATGCCCTGCTCTGCTTCAGGTACGGCATTTCCTACAATTAGATCATCCACCATTTTGGCTTCCAAACCCGGGGTATCAGCCATTAAGTATTTGATGATATCGGCCGCCAAGTCGTCGGGTCTGTAAAATCTAAATCCTCCTTTTTTTGCTTTTCCTATTGCAGATCTATAGCCATTGATAATATATGCTTCCATTTGATGTTTATTTTAATGCTCGAATATGGTTAAATTGAATGAAGCTAACTTTGATGTTTCAAAGCAAGACCAATTTTAATGTATCGGTCATTTTTTTGCTTAATTCCTCAAAGGTTTGCCTTTGAAAAGGATACTATGAATCCTTTCCAAGGTTTTCTTTTCCCCTGTAAGACTGAGGAAGGCTTCTCTTTCTAAATCCAGCAAATATCTTTCACTTACTTCTGTTGGTGTAGATAGATCACCGCCACTCATTACCCAAGCTAATTTTTTAGCAATTTTTGCATCATGTTCAGAAATATAAGCGCCATATCGCATTCCGGTTATTCCTATTTCAAAGAGCGCCAACGAAGATTTACCAAGTACCTTGATGTCTTTTCTCTCCAGCGGTTGCGTATATCCTGCATCAAATAATGCAATAACTTTTTCTTTTGCTTCCGCCAATTGACGTTTTCTATTGATGCTAATTGCATCCTTTTGTTCAAGGTAACCGAAGTTTCGGGCTTCGGCTGCTGATGTGGAAACCTTAGCAGTAGCAATGTTCATAAATGTTTCCTGCAGTCGGTTTAATTCTACATCACCCGGAACAATGCTCTCTGAAAATCTCAGGGTCATTTCTTTCGTTCCACCACCTGCAGGGATTAGGCCCACCCCTACTTCTACTAGACCCATATACAATTCTGCATGTGCTTGGACTGCATCAGCATGAAGAGACAATTCACAGCCTCCTCCCAATGCCATATTATGAGGCGCTACCACTACTGGAATTGAAGAAAACCTTGCCCTTAACACGGTATTTTGAAATTGAGCAATCATCAAATTGATTTCATCGAAATCATGATCTCCTGCAAACATGTATAACATGGCCAAATTCGCCCCAGCAGAAAAATTGCCTCCTTCATTGCCTATCACCAGTCCTTTGTAGGATTTCTCTGCCATAGTAATGGCCGTATTAATTCCTTCCACAACTTCTTGACCAAGAGAATTCATTTTAGTGTGAAATTCCAGGCCAATTACATCATCCCCGATATCATAAATAGATGCTCCCTCATTGCTCCAAAGTTTCTTTTGGGTGGATTTAAGGGTATCCAGGAGTATAAATTCCTCCAACCCAGGAACAGGTTTATATGTTTCTGATGGGATGTCGTAGTAATGTTTTTTACCATTTTCAACTTTATAAAAACTGGTATGACCAGCAGCCAATAGTTCATAAACCCATCCAGCAGGTTTCTCACCCGCTTTTTCCATTGCTTCGACGGTGGGTTTTACACCCAATATATCCCAGTTTTCGAATGGCCCGTATTCCCATCCAAACCCTGCACTAACTGCCTGATCTATTCGGTACAATTCATCCGCTATTTCCGGAATTCTAAACGAACAATATCGAAACAGGTCATAAAAAATGGCCCGGTAAAAGGTTCCTGCTTTGTCTTCATAATTAACTAAAAATTTGATTCTTTCCTTCAAATCATCAATGCCCTTAGAAGCTTCTAATGCTTTGATTTTTGGTTTTTCTACTGGTTTATATTCGTAGGTTTGAAAATCAATTTCCTTTAGCTCTTTGCCGCCATCTTCATGTCTGATCATTTGAAAAAAGCCTTTTCCACTTTTGTCGCCAAACCATTTGTTATCATTTAATACCTGAACACTCTTAGGTAATTTAAAATTGTCTCTTGATTCATCATGTTCCAGTACCTTGTAGAGGTTGTTAGCTACGTGTACAGTAGTATCAAGCCCAACTACATCTAAGGTCCTGAAAGTGGCTGATTTTGCCCTTCCTATTACCGTCCCGGTCATCTTGTCTACCTCAGATACGCTAAGTCCTTGCTTTTCTATCGTATGTATAGCAGATATAAGAGCATACACTCCTATTCTATTGGCTATAAAGGCGGGTGTATCTTTACATAGAACAGTTTCTTTACCAAGGAACCTGTCACCATAGTCCATTAAGAAGTCGATAATTTCAGTCTTGGTTTTAGGTCCTGGTATAATTTCAAATAATCGAAGGTATCTGGGAGGATTGAAAAAATGAGTTCCTGCAAAACACTGCTGAAAATCTTCGGATCGGTTATCACTCATTAAATGAATGGGTATACCTGAGGTATTGGAAGTAATAAGCGATCCAGGTTTGCGGTATTTTTCTACTTTTTCATAGAGGCCCTGCTTGATCTCAAGGTTTTCAACAATTACTTCTATTACCCAATCGTAACCATTGATTTTTGGCAAGTCATCGTCAAAATTACCTGTTGTGATTCTTTTTACGTATTCCTTGTCGTATATAGGAGACGGTTTGGAATAAAGCGTACTTTTTAACGCGTCGTTAACAATTCTGTTTCTTACTTCCTTGCTTTCAACAGTTAAACCTTTCTTTGCTTCTTTATCATTTGGGGCCTTAGGAATTATATCCAAAAGCAACACTTCAACCCCAATATTGGCGAAATGACAAGCGATTCTCGACCCCATGATTCCGGAGCCTAAAACGGCAACTCTTTTTATGCTTTTTTTCATTGGTTATATATTTGCTTATTGTTATTGATTGAATCTTATTGGTTTACGATTTTTGAAGTGCATCTATTACCGTATTTATTTTTTGAAATAGAACAAAAAAGGCACCAAACTCTTCTTCTGTTAGCTTTTCGCGAACCTTTTCGTTAAACTCCTTAATAGTACTTACTGCGGCAGCTTTTTTTTGTTTGCCATTTTCTGTTAAAAAAACCTTAACGGATCGTTTATCTTCCAAGTCAGGGATTTTTACTATCAACTCTTTTTCTACCATTGTCTTCAGTAATCTTGTGAGACTCCTGGACTCCAAACCCATTTTGGGCGCAATTTTAGTAGCTGCTGTCCCCTCAGTGGAGTGAATATTTATAAGAACGAATCCCATGGAAGTTGTAATTCCTTCCATAATCGCCTTTTGGTTATACATTCTAGAAATAGAGTGCCAACAGGATTTAATTTGAAAATCTATTGTTTCTTCCTTTTTCATTTTTGTCTATCGCAATCAATTTAATGAAAATAATTATGCATGCATAATAAATTACGAAGATTTAAGCAGTTTGTAACAAGTAACTTATAAAGATGAGAATATCTTTTCATCGAGAATACAAGAAAAGCGATATCTGTTTTTAAACAGAAAGGGTTCTATTATTAAAATTTGTCCAGCTGTTCCTAAAATAGCTTTTCAAATTTTTTTTAGCTTTCCCTTCAATGAGTAGTGGTAAAATTCAACCTAGGATCAAAAATATTAATTTGGATTTTAGTTACCTTCAAATTTACCAATGGAAATAGATCTTGAATTTAAAAAGTTAATTCTCAATTTGAAGCTATATTTGATCTCGAAGGTTGATGGTTTATACACACCTTATTTTTTTTAGGACTTTCATAAATTAAGAAATCTATTGTTATTATTATAGAGTGGATATGTTAGTAAAGCGTTCTTAATTTAATTACGCACTATTTTGTACAGGTAATTATGTATTTATACACTTCTTACTCACATGGTTTTTGATAGCTAAGTTATTGGCTGTGTGATGGATAATTTCAGTATGCAAGTTTGTGTGTATAAACTGTCCATTCTAATTGGGTATAAGTATTCGGTTGGTATCTATGTTCATAAATGTGTACAAGTAGATGGTTATCCCCAGTGGAATGGGATGTGAGTAAATATTGTTATTAATCCTGGTTTTGGATGTTGATACAAACAGGTATCTATACACTTATCCACTTTTATTTCTTGTTTATCAACAGAATTTATAAAATCTTGAATTAGCTATAAATGATTATTAATCAGTTGTTTAACAAATCTTCTTCACTGATTTCTAGAATAATTAAAGGTAATCCATCAATCTCTAAAGGGTCATTTTCAATTTTGTTAACAAGTAAGCCTGACTCTCTTCTTTTGTGAACCATTTGCTTATCTATCGTCCATTTCCCTCTTAAAATGAGCTCTTTACTTTTGGTCTCTTCATCCATGTAAAAGTAGACCGGTTCTGGCTGCCTGTTCAAGTTTATATTACCAGGATCCCATGCCTTGTTCTCATTTCTATCCATGAAAGCTTGTAAGCGATAATTTGTTGCTTCTAGTTTTGTGAAGGAAAATTTATTACTTTCTTTCAGGTATTGCTGCGCTACTATGTTACCCTTGTTATCCAATAGTTGAACCATAATTGGTCTTTCATCCGTATCTATTGTTCCACTTATCCCATCCCCTAAATTGTCTTTTTTTAGACGATTGAAATTAGCTTCAAATTGGTTTTCATTCCACAGGTTTTCTGCATCCTTAAAGGTAGAATCCGCTGAAATTAGTTTGTATTTTTCAAAGGGAATTGAATCATTTACAGGTATGTAAATGTTTAATTCAGTTCTGCTTCCTGTGCTGTCTGTTAGAAATACCATGGAAGGAGTTATAGGAATTATAGTAGCTGTATCATAGGTAATGTATAAGGAATCATAATTGATTTTAATTAGCGGTTTATTAAAGCCTAGTTTTGCTTTTATTATTTCTGTGAATTTCGTCGGTCCTTTAGAAGTAATTTCAAGTTTTTCTTTACTTCTTTCACTTTCTTCAAATCGAGCATATAATGTGGTATCTACCATTATTCCCACTGAATCTGCTAATTGCAACTTTATTTGAGTACTGTCATTAACTAAATCTGAATGATAGAATCTTAAGTTGTTTTCTTTTAATCTAAAGTACAATTTCGAGTTTTTATCTTCATGGGTTACTTCATAATTGGCTATTTCTTTACTTAGTATGACATCGAAGTTACTTCCTGCATTGGAAGTTCTACTAATTTTTAATGGACTTAAATCTGCCCTGTTAATGTTAATTTGGAGGTTTTTTAAATTTTTGTTTATTTCTATCGGTTCTGATACGAATCCATAAGGTTCATTACGGTATTCGGCTTTTAGGGAATTATTATCATCGTACCAAGCATAGGCTCTGAAGGTACCTGCCTTTATATTGGTAATTTCAAATTTCCCTGCTGTATCTACCTGGGCTATATAATAAGGTGCTGAACTGAATAGATCTGTAGTGTCTTCATTGATATAAAGGCCTACCAGCAGGTCTTTGTAATCTTCTTTATCTTTAGCAAACCAGTAATCCACCTTACCAGATACGGTAAGACTATCTATAGTCTGACCTGTTGAAAAAACCAGTTTCAATTGTTCAGCAGGATTACCTTCTGAAATATCTTGAATACTTTTTTGAAAATTGAAGACATACGTTGTGCTGTCTTCAAGTTCTTGATTCAGGGTAATTAGAACTCTATTTTTAATGGCTAAAAATGTTACCTTATCTTTTTCAACTTTTGGTGTTATTATAATGGATTGTGAGGGTGTTTCAAGTTTAACGAACTCATTAAATTCAAGGTCAATTTTTTCTGGTTTGATATTTATGCTTTCGTTTTTAGGGCTTGAAGACAGTAGTATTGGTGGAGATTCATCCTTTGGTCCTCCCATTGGTGAACTTTGTTTTGCACAGGATACCAAGGCTAGGGCAATTATAAGGTATGATATTCTATAGAAGAGTTGGTTCATTTCTTTTTAACGACGAATAGCAAACTTGAGTAGTTGTTACCATTTATTTTAGCCCGTTTATTGGACTTATATCCCGTTTTAATCGCTTCAATGTATTTGTTTTTGGAGTCATTAAACTGATGACTTAAAAGTGAAACATAATAGCTATCGAACTTCATGGGTAGTATGTCGACAATTTTACAGTTATGTTTATCTGCTAGATACTCCATTGAGCTTGTATTAAAGTGGTATAAATGTCTTGGAACATCCAAAGCTGCCCAATTTTCTTTAAATAAAGTTGCATCGAATGAATCTCTATTGGGTACTGCAATAAATAATATACCTCGTTTCTTTAGCCTATTAAGCAGGATATCTATTGTTTTATTCAATTTATGTACGTGTTCCAAAACATGAAATAACGTAATTACATCGAATTTCTTTTTCTTTTCAAGACCTTCGAAATCAGGTATAATACTGACCTCATTGTAATCTGTGGCATATGTTGCTGCTTTCTCATTTGGCTCCATGCCATAAGCTTCCCAACCGTCATTGGTGCATGTTTTCACAAACAAACCTACGCCACAACCATAATCAAGTAGTCTACCTTTGCTACTTCGTCTGGTGTTGATCCAGTTTAATTTTTGGTTTAGGGTATACTTTCTGACAGCTTTGTAGACTAAATCTGTTAGGTTTTTACTTTTATCCTGATGAGAAATATAGGTTGGGTTGTTATAGTATATGGCTATATTTTTTTCAGTTGGTCTAGGATTGGTAAACCATAAGTTACAATTTTGGCATGCACAAATGATAAATGACTCCTTGCTAATTGCATGGTCTTTTACGACTAGATGATTAATAAACTGCTCACTTTTACATAGTGGGCATTTGGTTAACCTTTCGTACATGTTATCTTCCTAAATAAATGGTAAGTATTGACATATCTGCCGGTGATACGCCACTAATTCTTGAAGCTTGTCCAATTGTTTGTGGTTGAATTTTACCTAACTTTTGTCTTCCTTCTGCTGAAAGTGCTTTTATGTTGGCATATTCCATTGTGGTAGGTATTTTTAGGTCCTCCAAATTACTTATTTTTTCTACCATTTGCCTTTCCTTATCAATGTAGGATTTGTATTTAATAAGTATTTCAGTTTGTTCTTTTACAGCTTTGGAATAATCTACCGTCTCCTCTTTTAGTTGATCACTAATATTTATAATGTCTTGCAAACCCACATTCGGTCTTTTCAATAGCTTTTCAACTGTTATCTTTTCTTTGACAAGTGCTGTATTTAAATTCTCCAAACCTGGATTTACCTCATCCGGAGCCAATTTAAACTTTTCTAACCTTTTCGTTAATTCCTTTGTTTTTTCTTCTTTGACTAGTGTTTGCAAGTATTCTTTTTCTTCTGCCAAACCTAATTTAAATCCATAAGGAGTTAATCTTAAATCTGCATTGTCTTGTCTCAGTAGCAATCTAAATTCCGCCCTTGAGGTAAACATCCGGTACGGCTCTTCTGTCCCTTTATTGATAAGGTCATCTATTAATACTGCGATATAGGCTTCTGATCTTTTAAGTACGAAGGGTTCCTTCTCTTTTACTTTGTTGTGGGCATTTATACCTGCCATTAGACCTTGGGCTGCGGCTTCTTCATAGCCCGTTGTACCATTAATTTGCCCAGCAAAGTATAAGTTCTCGACTATCTTTGTTTCAAGGGTTAACTTTAGTTGTGTTGGTGGAAAGAAATCATATTCTATAGCATACCCCGGCCTGAACATTTTAGCATTTTCAAACCCTTTAATCTTTCTAATGGCTTTGTACTGTACATCTTCGGGGAGGGAAGTAGAAAAACCATTGACATATATCTCTACTGTATTCCACCCTTCCGGTTCTACGAATATCTGGTGTCTTTCTCTTTCAGCAAAGCGATTGATTTTATCTTCTATGGATGGGCAATATCTTGGGCCCAACCCTTGAATTCTACCATTAAACATTGGAGATCTGTCAAATCCTGTCTCTAGAGTTTCGTGTACCTCTTTATTGGTATACGTGATCCAGCATGTTCTCTGGTTTTTGATTGGTTCCGTTTTGTCTGAATAGGAGAATTTTTCTGGATTTATATCTCCCTCTTGTACTTCCATTAGGGAATAATCGAGACTTCTTCCATCTACTCTTGGGGGTGTTCCGGTCTTCATTCTTCCTGATTCGAACCCTATTTCTCTGAGATCTTCTGTTATCCCTCTGGAAGCAATCTCTCCAGTCCTGCCCCCGCCCATCTTTTTTTCACCTATATGGATTATCCCATTTAAGAATGTTCCATTGGTCAAAACTACAGATTTGCTTATTATCTCTATACCAAGCCCAGTTTTGACTCCTTTTATCCTCCCATCCTTTACAATAAGACCGGTAATCATTTCCTGCCAAAAATCCAGATTCGGAGTAGCTTCTAGCGCTAATCTCCATTCTTCTGCGAAACGCATTCTATCATTTTGACTTCTAGGAGACCACATTGCAGGCCCTTTGGATCGGTTTAACATCCTAAACTGAATGGTAGATTTGTCAGATATTATTCCTGACTTACCACCTAGCGCATCAATTTCTCTTACAATTTGCCCTTTTGCGACACCACCCATTGCTGGGTTACATGACATTTGAGCGATGGTGTTCATGTTCATGGTACACAATAAAACAGAAGACCCCATCTTTGCAGCTGCATGCGCTGCTTCGCATCCTGCATGTCCTGCACCTACTACTATTACATCGTATATTGGAAACATATTCGTTTGATTTAGTGTTCCACGTGAAACACTTGCCTATGATTTAAAGGTTTTATTTTACTGTTCCACGTGGAACAGTTGGCGGTGGATACAATGAGAGGGAAAGATTTTCTTCATTTCTCATTTCTAATTTGTCCACTTTGGTTTTGTCCTTAAACCCACAAAGATGAAGAAGCCCATGGGTCAAAACCCTTAAGAGCTCTTCTTTATAAATCGTTTGTTGGGTATTTGCGTTTTCTTTTACTCTGTCTATACTAATATAAATATCCCCTTCTATCTCAGTTTCTTTTTCAGATTGGTCGAAAGTAACGACATCCGTATAAGTGTCGTGGTTAAGGTAGTTTATATTTATATCCAATAAATATTCATCTGAGCAAAAAATGTAGTTCAATGAAACAATCGTGAACCCTTTATTACTTGCAATCTGCTTGATCCATTCCTTCACCTTTCTTTTATTGGTTAAGGATGATTTTATTTCTTCTTCAAAGAAATTAATAGCCATTTTAATCCATGTAAAAAGTGAGTGTAATCTTTCTACCATTATTCTCAAACTCCACTTCATCACATAAATGTTTCATAATGAACACTCCCCTTCCTCCGGGTTTTTCTAAATTTTCCATAGAAGTCGGATCATTGAGGTGTTGATGGTCAAAACCATCACCTTCATCTTCAATAATGAATTTGATCTGATCGTCTAAGAATAAGAGTTCTAGTTTTACAACTCTGTTTTTGTCTATTTTATTACCATGCACAATGGCATTATTCACACATTCCGTTACTGAAATCATGATATTGCCATAGATATCATCGTTAATCTGAAACTTTTCCCTGGCATTATCAATAAAACTTTCAACGATATTAATATTTTCAATCAAAGATGGAATGGAAATTTTTATTGATTTCATCGTATTATTTGGCTTTTACCACGACTTTATTTTATTATTCTTAAACTTCTACTACTATTGGACAATGATCAGAATGTTGGACTCCTTGTAAAATATTTACCTTTTTTATTTTGGTACTCATTGTGGGAGTGGTCATGTGATAGTCTATCCTCCAGCCCTTGTTATTGGCCCTGGCATTGGCACGATAGCTCCACCAGCTGTATTGGTCAGGCTTGGTATTTAATAGCCTGAAACTGTCTTCAAAACCAGTGGATGTGAATTTATCCATCCAGGCTCTTTCTTCTGGAAGAAAGCCAGACGTGTTTTTGTTGGCTACTGGATTGTGAATATCTATCGGTTTGTGACATATATTATAATCCCCACTTAGTATAAGGTTAGGTCTTTGCTTAATTAAATCCTGTGTGTACCCATAAATATCATCAAGGAAAGCATATTTAAACTCCTGTCTAATACTCCCAGTGGTGCCAGAGGGAAAGTAGGCGCACAGGAAGGAAAAGTTTTCATAGTCTGCTCTAATTGTCCTGCCCTCATCATCATAAGCACTTATACCTATTCCATAGTTTACGTTATCAGGCTTTTCTTTGCTTAATATGGCTACACCGCTGTATCCTTTCTTGACTGCTGGATACCAGTAAACCTGGTAGCCTAAGTCCTTGAAAATAGATATATCTATTTGGTTTTCCATTGACTTGACTTCCTGCAACCCGATAATATCAGGATTCTCTGTTTTTAGCCACTCAGCAAAGCCTTTTTTTAAGGCTGCCCTAATTCCATTTACATTATAGGAAATTATCTTCATTTAATGTCTATTTCAAATTCATCTTCAAAATAATCTAAAACATGGATTTTTAGCATCTTTTCCTGCTCAGCACTGTCTAAATTGGGTAATTTCTTTAATAATTTCCAATGTGGCCATCCATCTTGATCAATAAAATCCAAAGTATAGAAATCCGAGAAACTCAATACCTTACAAATTGCAATATGCATTAAATCTTGTTTTTCTTCTTTTGAAAAATGTGATGGCCCCTTTCCAAGTTCCTGTATCCCTATTATAAACAATACGGCATTCAGATCAGAGGGTTTTTTTCCAAATATATCATGTAACCCAGAGAGAAGTTTTGACCATCTTCTTTCTAAATCCAGGTCTTTTTTTAACAATGCCATTTTATTTTATGTTTTTTGTCTTTTCTGTATTTCTGCTCATTTCATTAATAGAAATTTTTCTATAAATTGATACAGGCCATTTGATTACAAATATAGCAGGTAATATGGCTCATCAATTATAAACAACCCATTTTAGGTATGCGTTTCAAATATTGGGAAGATTTTTTATCACTTGTATTACCAGAAACATGCTGTCTGTGTAAACGTAGTTTGTTTCCTTTTGAAGACCAACTTTGTAAAATATGCATTTCCCAGTTACCTGTGACTAATTATCACCTTATTCCTAAAGAAAACGATTTGAAAATCAAACTTCTAGGCCTCGCTCCTGTGGAAAAGGTCATGGCCTATCTTAGGTTTTCCAAAAAGGGTTTTAGTCAGAAACTCCTGCATCAAATTAAGTATAAAAATAAACCTGACCTAGCAAGGGTTTTGGGACTTCATTATGGGTATTTATTATTAAAGAATGGTTTCATTAATAACTGGAGCCATGTAGTGCCAGTGCCTTTGCATTTTCGAAAGCAAGAAATTAGAGGTTACAACCAAAGTGAACAGTTTGCTATGGGTATAGCTGAAGCATTGGAAATTGAATGCAAGTGCTTTTTGTTAAGAAAACGACCTACAGAGACACAAACCAATAAATCAAGAATTGAGCGTTGGGACAATGTATCGGATGTTTTCGAGCCCTGTGATACAAAGGAAATAAAAGGCCAAAGAATACTTCTGGTAGATGATGTCATGACTACTGGTGCTACACTAGCATCGTGTGCCATTTCGCTCAATAGCTATCAGCCCGAGAGGATTGACTTGGCTGTTTTGGCTGCGGGGAACTGAGCTTAGCCAGTTTATCCAAATATACCGTTCAATATGCCTGCTAGTCTTATACCCCCGGCCAATAAGCGGCATTCAATGACTGGATATGTCTTGTAACCATAGGGATAGAACAAACGATTATTGTCAGGCAAGTCATAAATAATCGGCCGCAAATTTACAGCCTCTTGTAACCAATTTCCCATTGGAACGTTCTGATAATCGGCAATCAGGCTCTTAGTAGCTCGCCTGTTAAGATGCTTGGACAGTTCAGTATAACTAAGGTTTTTATCGTCTACTATTTTGGTGTCCCAAACGGTGTGTAAGTTAGTATTTTGATTGAAATAAGTAACTTTTATATCATTTCCCCCTCTGTCTTCTCCGGTTCCAACATGAAGTGGTTGGTGAAGGTCACCTACCAGATGAACAAGCATTTTAAGATAGGCTTTCTTTTCTTCCCGGTTGAGTTCGCCATTTTTAAGGGCGGCGATAATCATTTTTGTCTTGCCAAAAGCATCTCCGGATTTTTCCTGGATATTTGGATCATAGGTTTGGCCAGTTTTAACAGTCAAATAATGCCAAGAATTTAGACGGTTGTAGGCAGGATCTGATTTTATTTCATCCATCCAGTTGGCAACCATAGCCAGTGACTCCGGGCCGAGTATCTCTTCAATACTTTTTGCAACCTTTTTACTCAGGTGATAGGAGGCTATTTCTCCTACCACCCTATGGCCCGTTTGGCCCCAGCCAAATGAATTGAGGACAATTACGCCAACCAAAAAGGATGTCAAAAATGATTTTTTCATTGTTCTCTGTTGGTTTATTGATGTTTTAGCTCTTCTAATGCTAAAAAGGCCATTAAACCTGTACTAATGCCCAAAGCATCCTCATCAATATCAAAAGTTGGCGTATGTACGCTTGATACAATTCCTTTTGCTTCATTTCTTGTACCCAATCTGTAAAAACAGCCGTCAATTTCCTGTGTGTAGTAAGAAAAATCTTCGGCAGCCATCCAGATGTCGAGATCTAGTACATTTTCTTTGCCCAGATAAATCTCTGCTGCATCAATTGCCCTTTGGGTCAATTCAGGGTCATTTTTAAGAAATGGATAACCACTTCGAATTTCAAACTCTACTTCTCCACCCATACCTTCAGCGATACCCTTGGCTATTTTAACCATGTGTACATGGGCTTCTTTTCGCCAAACCTCATTCAATGTCCTGAAAGTACCTTCAATGTTAACCTCATTTGGAATAACATTGGTAGCACCTTCAGCTATAACTTTACCAAATGAAAGTACTGATGGGGTTTTAGGGTTAGCTTTTCTGCTTACCACTTGCTGCAACGCGACTAAAATATGAGCACTGATCAAGATTGGGTCTATTATAGTTTCTGGCATTGCACCATGACCACCTTTTCCTTTTACTTTCAGGTACAATTCATCTGCACTGGCCATGTACATGCCTTTCCTAAAACCTACTTTTCCTACAGGAATAAAAGGCATAACATGTTGGCCAATTATAGCTGTTGGAGAAGGGTTTTGAAGTGCCTTGTCTTTGATCATCATAGATGCTCCTCCGGGAATTTTCTCCTCACCGGGTTGAAAAAGCAATTTTATGGTACCTTCAAACTCATCCTTTATTTCGTTCAATATTCTTGCCGTTCCTAGAAGTGATGAGGTATGTACATCATGTCCACATGCATGCATTACTCCAGGGTTTGTGGATTTGTAGGGAACGTCGTTAGCTTCGACAATAGGAAGGGCGTCCATATCCCCTCTTAATGCAATCACCTTTTTACCAGGATTTTTACCCTCAATGATTACAACAAGACCCGTCTTTGCTTTGGATTCGATGTTGGTTATGCCGAATTCACGTAATTTTTCCTCAACGTATGCCACAGTATTGGTTTCCTGAAAGGATAACTCTGGGTTGGCATGTAAATGTCTTCTTACGGCAATAACTTCCGATTTATATTTTTCGGATAGTTGGTGTATTTTATCTTTCAACATTGTCAATATTTTCTTCTTCTTTTTTTACTTCACCGAATTTCAAAAACCGATCCTTGATAATACGGGAACTTGGAAACACAATATTCATTTTTTCATAAGTGGCTAATGCTTCAATTTTATTAATGAAGCGGCCCACTTTTACCAAATATCTTGGCTGTTCGTATTCCATATAGTTTTGAGTTTTTGGAAATTCCGAATATACCTCATTTCTGATTTCAAATGCTTTGTCTCTATCTACACCACTGTAAATCAATATAGTAAAGCCATTGGCAAACAAGTCTTGATTGTTTTCCTGAGCGATTTGATTTATCCTCCTATTGAGCTCCGAGTCAATTGGAGACGCACTACTGCTTTCTTCAGAAAAGCTTTCTGGTTCAGGAAGTTCGGCAAACTGGATTCTACTCACTTGGAGATCTTCCGTATAGTTGTTGTACCGATCGATGTTTCCACCGCTTTTCCGGATATTGATGACGCCACAGCTGCTAAAAATAAGCAATGACAATAGGGATACATTTATTTTTTTTAACATGATAAAGGTATTTAATCTTCGATTATCACACACTTAGCATCAGAAACATCCTGTTCTACACTTTTATATTTTACATCCTTCTTTAAATTACCATTGGCATACTTTACAGTGATGCGGTCATTTCGACCATACACTTTGTCTGATTTCCTCGGTTTTACCGGATCCCTGCTCACCGCTGGTCTGCTGTTGGCAATTGCCGCTCTTTGGCCACCTTGATTTCCAAGGGTGTTACCTACGTCCTCTTTAGATGCCGTCACTCTTGGTTCTGCTCCTTGTTGATTTTGTGCGACTTTCACCTGGTCAGGATCTTGTTTGGGCAGGTCAGATTTGGATATAAATGAAACGATATCATCGTTAAGCTTGCCAAGGAAACGTTTAAACATTTCAAATGCTTCGAATTTATAGATCAACAATGGATCCTTTTGCTCATAAACAGCATTTTGTACCGATTGTTTCAGATCATCCATATCTCTTAGATGTTCTTTCCAGTTCTGATCGATAATGGATAGCGTTACTGTTTTTTCTATGGCTCGTATGAGATCTCTACCTTCATTATTTAAAGTCGATTCCAAATTGATGACGACACCTATCTGCTTAATACCATCGGATATCGGCACCATTATTTCCTTAACAGTAGCTCCTCTATTTTTTTGTACATCTTTAAGAATTGGGATTGCTCTTTGAAGAATACCGTCGTTCTTGCGGGTATAACTTTTATAGGCTTTGTCGAAAAGTAGCTTGGTTAATGAAATATTGTCTTTCTCCTTAAGCTCTGCCTCCGTAAATTGGTGATCGATTCCCAAAGAACTAAAAATGTTCATTCTCAGGTTTTCAAGGTCATCCGTGCTTTTGCCCATCTCGATAAGGTCTTCACAAACATCATACATGATGTTAAGGATGTCCAGTTCCAGTCTGTCGCCAATAAGGGCATTTTTTCTTCTTCTATAGACAACTTCCCGCTGGCTGTTCATGACATCATCATATTCCAACAGTCTTTTTCTAACCCCAAAATTGTTTTCTTCAACCTTTCGCTGAGCTCTTTCAATTGATTTGGTGATCATAGAATGCTGGATCACTTCGCCTTCTTCCAGCCCCATTCGGTCCATTAGCTTGGCTATTCTCTCTGATCCAAACAAACGCATGAGGTTATCTTCCAGAGATACAAAAAACTGGGTTGTTCCCGGATCTCCTTGCCTTCCTGACCTACCACGTAACTGACGGTCTACTCGTCTAGACTCATGCCTTTCAGTACCTACTATGGCCAGTCCTCCCGCATCCTTGGATTCGGCGGAAAGCTTGATATCAGTACCCCTACCTGCCATGTTGGTGGCTATGGTTACGGTTTTGGCTTTTCCTGCCTCTGCCACTACATCTGCCTCACGGGCATGCTGCTTTGCATTAAGTACCTGATGCTTGATTTTTCTTATCGTAAGCATTCTGCTGAGTAGTTCCGATATTTCCACCGAGGTCGTACCTACTAGTACAGGTCGGTTGGCTTCGGTGAGTTCGTTGATTTCATCTACTACAGCGTTGAATTTTTCTCGGACTGTTTTGTACACTTTATCTTGGTGATCTTTTCGCTGGATAGGCTTATTTGTAGGGATCACCACTACATCCAGTTTGTAAATTTCCCAAAACTCCCCTGCTTCTGTTTCTGCAGTACCGGTCATACCGGAAAGTTTATGGTACATTCTGAAATAGTTCTGCAAAGTAATTGTTGCATAGGTTTGGGTAGCATCCTCTACCTTTACATTTTCCTTTGCTTCAATGGCCTGATGGAGCCCGTCAGAATATCTACGGCCTTCCATGACCCTACCAGTCTGTTCATCTACTATTTTCACTTTTCCGTCCACCAATATATATTCGGTGTCCTTTTCAAACATACAGTAGGATTTTAACAGTTGATTGACGGTATGAATCCTTTGGGATTTTATTCCATAATCTTTAATGAGTTCCTCTTTTTTGACCAATTTTTCGTGGTCTTCTATGGCTTCATCCTTTTCCAGATCGGCTATTTCCATACCAATGTCTGGCAAGATGAAGAAACTATTGTCCTCATTCTTTTTGGTAATAACCTCGATGCCATTATCCGTAAGGTCTACACTGTTTGATTTTTCATCAATGGTAAACAATAGCGGTTCATCTGCTTCAGGCATGTTACGCTTATTGTCCTGAAGAAAGTGGTTTTCTGTTTTTTGTAGAATTACCCTTACACCCGGTTCAGACAGGAACTTGATCAAGGGCTTGTATTTGGGAAGTCCTCTGAAGGCTCGGAACAATGGCAGACCACCTTCTTTAATATTGCCCTCTTTGATAAGCTTTTTGGCATCTGATAAGTAATTCTGAACCAGCTTTCTTTGTTCATCTACCAGTGTAGAAACCCTTGGTTTCATGTCGTAAAACTCATGCTCATCTCCTCTAGGCACCGGGCCGGAGATAATTAGTGGTGTTCTGGCATCATCGATAAGTACAGAATCGACCTCATCTATCATGGCAAAATGGTGTTTGCCCTGTACAAGGTCTTTGGAATCCCGGGCCATATTGTCTCTTAGGTAGTCAAAACCAAATTCATTGTTGGTTCCATAGACGATGTCTGCTTGATAGGCCGTTTTTCTGGCTTCTGAATTAGGTTTGTATTTGTCGATACAATCAACTTTCAACCCGTGAAATTCAAATATTGGCGCATTCCATTCTGAATCTCGTTTGGCCAGGTAATCGTTGACTGTAACAATATGAACACCTCTGCCCGCAAGGGCATTTAGGTATGCGGGTAAAGTAGAAACGAGTGTTTTACCTTCACCTGTTGCCATTTCGGCTATATTTCCTCTGTGCAAGGCAACACCACCAAGCAACTGAACATCGTAATGGATCATTTCCCAGGCAACTTCCACTCCCGCAGCAGTCCAGATGTTTTTCCAAGTGGCTTGATCTCCTTCTAATTCCACATAGGATTTTGAGGCCGCCATGGTTTGATCATGTAGATTGGCAGTGACTGTTAACTGTCCGTTTTCTTTAAGTCGGCGAGCCGTCTCTTTCACCGCCGCAAAAGCTCTAGGTAAAACCTTTTCCAGACTTACTTCTAGGGCTTCATCCCTTTCCTTCTCTACTACATCTATTTGATTGAATAGCGCATCCTTGGCCTGTACCTCCTCTGGATTTAACTTATCTATTTCGATTCGTATTTCAGAGATGCGGTCATCAAATGACTTGAGGTCTTCATCGATCAAATCTTTGATTTTGGTCGTTTCATTTCTTAATTCATCATCAGAAAAATTTGCCAATTGATCAAAGGCGGCATTAACTAGTGTTACGACAGGGCTTAAGGCCTTAATGTCTCGGTCTGATTTTGTACCGAAGACTTTTGCTAACCCTTTTGCTATTGATTCTAACATATTATTTAAATACTTTTTCTCTTAGGCTAATTAATTGTACTCTTTAACTGCATCAGATGACACATCGACAGGTATAGTTCCACTGAAGACTTGTTCAGCTGGACCGGTCAATATTATCTTCTGAAAATTACCACCTTCACTTTTTTTAAAACTCACCTGAAGACTACCACCAGGCGTTTGAATATTAATCTTATTTTTTTGCTCTTTTTCTCCATACACCAAAGCACAGGCTGTGACTCCAGTGCCACATGAAAGTGTTTCATCTTCCACACCTCTTTCATAGGTCCTAACCATGATCGTGTCCGCCGATACGGTAGAAATAAAATTCACATTGGTGCCTTCAGGATATTTTTCACTGTCATTTCTGATTTCTCTTCCAGTGCCGACAACATCAAACGATTCGATTTCATCTACAAAACGCATGTGATGAGGTGAGCCGGTATTGGCAAAGAAATCCTTACCAATATACTGTATTTCTTTCACGTCCCCCATTCTCAAAGCTATGCTATTACCGGAAATTTTAGCAGTGTGAGCGCCATCAATGGCCAGAAATGAAGTTGTATGATCAATGATCCCTAAAAAAGAGGCAAAAGCTACCGCACACCTGGCGCCATTTCCACACATACTTTGCGATCCATCGGCATTATAATAACACATTTCAAAATCATAATCCGCATGTGCTTTGATTAGGATAAGCCCATCTGCACCTATCCCAAACTTTCTATGGCAAAGTTGCTGGATATAAGGTATTGGATCCGGGCCCAGTGAGAATGACCTTCCATCAATCATGATGAAATCGTTGCCTGTCCCTTGGTATTTATAGAAGTTGATATCCATTTGATTATAAATAAGTTACCTTCTGGTTTGGTTGAATCTCTATGACAGAAAGGCTTAACCAGTCCTGTCTAGAGTGTACAAAAATCCAACCAACACCAGAATGAAATACAAAAATAAACAACTTGGCCGAATTTACGGGCTTATATTCAATTAACTACAGGATTTCCTGTCAAGACTGACAAAACGACTTATAAAAGGTAGTGATTAGCCATTTTGCATCTACTGTCCATGGTGGTTTGTGTGTTGCCTTTTATTTGACTAGAATTAAGGGAAGGAACGATAAATTTTATTTCATATATCAGGATGGATAGCTATAAAACGTTAATTTTATGGTTTATAAGTCAACCCGCAATCGATTAAGAATAGGATCTAAATAGATTGGAAAATACCAAGGCAAAGCGGATTTTAATAAGTGGCTTTTTCCCGTAGTATTTTGATAAACGGATTTAAGGGCTTGGAAGTGTTTTAGAAAGCATGTATTAGGTTTATAATTTTTAAGCTATGAAAAATTGCAAAAGATATAACCGATGAAACAATTATTTTTGATACTGGCAATACTATTGAATTATGGCTGTAACACTCCAGGAAACGAAATGATCATGGAAGTAGCAGATGAAGGGAACTTTGAAGAATTATTATTAATACCACCAACCGAACAACCTGCACCACCTCCGCCATTACCTGTGCAAACAGAAGAAATTACTAAAAAGATTATTAAAACTGGGGGAATCAATTTCCAATCGGAAGATGTAGAGGAGGATTACAAAATTATTCGGGGAATATTCCCTCGCTTTAATGCCTATATTGAAAATGAAAACCAATCAAAAGTAAAAGAAAGTATAAGTTACCACATTACCATTAGGGTACCATCAAATGTTTATGACAGCCTATTTGCTACTTTCTCGAGAATGGGTCATCGTTTGGATAACAAGTACTCAGCCATTCAAGATGTAACTGAAAGATATTATGACTTAAGTACTAGAATCAAAAACAAGAAAGTGCTGGAAGAACGTTACCTGAAAATTCTTGAAAATGCTACTGAAGTCAAAGATATTCTAGAGATCGAAAATAACCTTAACGAGGTTCGGACTGAAATAGAAAACCTGGAGGGTCAGTTTAACTAAAATTGGCACTTCAAATAGTCAACTCGGAAAACAAAAAACTTAAATTAAGCCTATGAAAATAGCCGTATTTAGTACTAAGTCTTACGATCAAGAATACTTTGTGAAATATAGTAGTAGGCATGCCTATACTTTTTCCTTTTTTGAGACAGCCCTCAATAAGTCAACGGCTAATTTATCCATTGGATTTGATGTTGTTTGTGCATTTGTCAATGACAAAGTGGACAATGATACAATCGACATTCTTGCAAAAAATGGTGTTAAATTGATAGCCATGCGATGTGCAGGTTTCAATAATGTAGACATTCAATCGGCAAAAGATCATGGCATAAAGGTGGTACGTGTTCCAGCTTATTCACCGGAAGCAGTAGCGGAACATTCTGTGGCATTGATCCTAACCTTAAATAGAAAAACCCATAAGGCATACAATCGCGTTCGGGAAGGTAATTTCTCCTTAAAAAACCTGATTGGATTTAACCTTTATGGCAAAACCGTGGGCGTCGTCGGAACTGGGCAGATTGGAATTGCTTTCTGCAGGGTTATGAAAGGTTTTGGCTGTAAAATTTTAGCCTATGATATTAAAGAATCTGAAGAATTGGTGGGCATGGGAGTACAATACCTGCCAATAGATGAAGTATTCAAGCAATCTGATATTTTATCTTTGCACTGTCCGCTTACGCCAGGTACCAAACATATGGTGAATAAAGATTCGCTGGCAAAAATGAAAGTAGGAGTAATGATCATTAATACGAGTAGAGGTGCGCTTATAAATACAGCGGATGCCATTGATGGGTTGGTCCAGAAAAAGATCGGTTATTTAGGAATAGATGTTTACGAACAGGAAGAAAAGCTGTTTTTTGAAGATTTGTCAGAGAGTATCATTCAAGATGATGATATCTTAAGGTTAAATAGTTTTCCAAATGTACTTATTACTTCCCACCAGGCTTATTTTACGAAGGAGGCCATGGACCAAATTACCCTTATAACACTCGATAATATTCATGCCTTTGAAAAGAAACAGAAATTAGAAAACGAGGTTTTCTAAGCAATCGATGATTGCGAAAGCTATCGATATACAATTTCACGGGGTCTTTGAGGCCTATGCATCAATTGTAACATTTCTGATATTTACCATAAAATACGTTCCTAAGGTTTAAACATGTTTCCAATGTCAGGTGTTTAGCTGCTTAGAACATGTTAAATCTGAGATTACTCATTATAAAAGTCAAGGCGAGAAATATCAACTCATGAAACTAAATTACGACTATATTATCGCAGGTTCTGGATTAGCGGGTTTAAGTTTATTGCACCGGCTTCTGTTGGATAAGGAGTTGCAAAGTAAAAAGATCCTGGTAATTGATAAGTTTGAAAAGACGGACAATGACAGAACCTGGTGTTTCTGGGAAAAAGGTAAAGGTGTATTTGAACCTATCGTTCATCACCAGTGGGAAACCCTACAGTTTTTCTCTCCAGAGGTATCAAAGACATTTGATCTTAAAAAGTACAAGTATAAAATGATACAGGCTGGAGATTTTTACTCCCTTATTCTGGACCATGCTTCCGATTTTGAAAACGTTACCTTCAAAACAGAAGCAATCCTGGATATGGATGTAAAAGACGGAAAAGCCGTTCTAATAACTGAAGGAGGACAATATTCAGGACAGTATATTTTTAATTCTACTGGTTTGTTTAACCCTGAAATGAATACCCAAAACACCTTATTGCAGCATTTCATGGGTTGGTACATCAAGACGGATTCTCCCGTTTTCAATGAAAAAATTGGAACTTTGATGGACTTCAGGTTGAAGCAGGAGCATGGTACCACGTTTATGTATGTATTACCAACCAGTGATAACAAGGCGTTAATTGAATATACACTTTTTAGCGAAAGCATCCTGGATAAGGAAGACTATCAGGAGGCGCTTAAAACGTATATTGACAAAGAGCTAAAAATTAATAAATACGAGATAACACACGACGAATTTGGAGTTATCCCCATGTCTTTGGCCAAATTCTCACACACCGTAAAAGATGGGGGTAGAATCATCAACATCGGAACCGCCGGGGGTTTTACAAAAGCCAGTACTGGATATACTTTTCAGTTTGTACAGAAGAACGTTTCACAAATTGTAAACCAACTAAAGGCCAATCAGTCGCCGGCAATCAATCTGACATGGAAAAATAGCATTTATGCTTGGTATGATAGAACCTTACTCGATGTGTTGCTTTCAAAAAAGGTGACCGGTAGGGAAATTTTTTCCAGTTTATTCCAAAAAAATTCGCCTGAAAATATCTTATCCTTCCTTGACAACGATAGTGACTTTTGGAAGGAGTTCAAAATCAGGAATAGTGTTCCACCACTACCGTTTATGTTATCTGGTATGCGACAACTATTTTCCAAGAACAATGCGAAGCCTAAAAGCTAAAGCATTATGTTTAAGGACAAATAGTTGCTGAATTTTTCATTTTGATAAGGAAAAATGCTTATCAAAATGAAAAAGCGCTGCCCTTTAACTGATTTTGGACATTGGCAGAAGCATTTATCTTGTTTATACTTATTGTCAATCCATTAGGGTTTTTTTCAATACGCTTCAAAGGACATAAATAATGAAAGTATTATTCACATTCATCACATTGCTATTTTTGAATTCTTGTATACCGATTGGCCAAGAAACAGAAAGGTACGAATTGGGAAATGAAGAACGGCAAACCATCCCATACATGGCCGGAGAAACGGTAACTTTCAGCCATTCCAATGGATTCGAATTCGATTTAAAGGTTAGTAGCAAAGGCACAAAATTTCAAAAGTCTGAGATTCAACATGCTGGAGATGATTATATCACCTATGAATCACAAACTACAATACTTGAAAGTAATGTTCCAGAGTTATCCATCTATTTGACCGTTTTTCCTTTGGCGTATAATCCGTTTATGTCAGTTGAGATAAACCGGTATTTTTTTAAAATAGACCTGAGTGTATCTCCTGCTTTGGAGACATTGACCATTGGAGAAAAAGAATATCACAATGTTTACCAGGCTGTATCCATGGAGTCAGATTCTGAAGTAATAAGGCCTGAGAAAGTCTTTTTCTCTAAAGAGCTGGGTTTAATTCAAATAATAATGTCCAACGATGAAAAATTCACAATTAAGGGTGAGAATTAACTTTTGCGCAATCCTATTGTTTTTTGCAGGTTGTGTAGAAGAGGCTTGTTTAGACATTCCAGAATTGGAACTAAGGCTAACAAACATTAAAGAATGGGTAGCAAAAGATAATATTGGAAACCAGACGATAATGGATTCCAACGGAATCCAACAAACCCTAATAATGAGTGGTAATGATTCATTTAATTATGACAACATTGTGGAAGATGATTGTGGGAATACTTTCGGAAGTTATTATTTTTCAGTTCAATACAACACCTCTTTTTCGCCACTTCATTTGATGGTGGACATTCAAGGGTCGGGTATTTCGGATGATGGGTATGAAGTTAAGCTTACGGTTACGAAGACTAACAGTGTTTCCGTCAAATCTTCAACCTATGATTTTGTTACCGAAAACGCTCGGGACACCAATGCTGTTATAACAGAGGTAGAAGGTTTCCAAAGCGCTGGTCAAGTGTACAGCAATGTTCTAAAATTTACGTTTAAGGACTCAATGGTTCCAAATGAAATCAAAACAGTCTATTATGCTAAAGGTTTTGGCATTGTAAAGTTTACCGAGCAAAATGGAAATGAATTTGTGCTCATTAACGAATAAAATTAGAGCCAGCTTGATGGAGCTTTAAAAAGATGCGTTTGAAGGTTGATCTATTGACAAATGAAGTAGCCATTAAGAACTCCATATTTTAGCAATAAAAAAAGGCCTGTAAATAACTTATTTACAGGCCTTTTATATCTAATCCGAAGAGTTATCTACTTATCATTTCCATTGACAAAATATTCATACTTACTGATTCTTCTTCATTTAGTGCTTCTGTAATTATATAGAGGTCTTGAAAACCTGCAGCTACATTATCACCGAACCTTAACTCTATCGTCTGTGCATCCATTCCTTCTTCAGCATTTTTTCTTATGACTATCTGGCCGATAACTTTTCCCTCTGAACTACCTGTCCGAGCTTCTAATTGGTACCCATAATCAAAAGGCCGCTGAGAACTTACCGTAAAATCAATCCCTTCCAAGCCTGTAAGGTCAATGTTTTTAAGCGTAAAGTAGCCTCGACCTAAAGGAGAGGATAAAGTCTGCTGACCATTTTCATTACCGGTATTAAAGCCAAAGGAGCCATCAAGTTCTCCTAAATTAATATTACTGTTCCGAAGAAAGACGGTGGTAGAAGTGCTAAGAGGCTTGATATTATTGCCGCCTTTGTCTGTAAAGCTTGCGTTCAAAAGCATGACCCCGTTATTGACCACCTTTTTTCCTTGAAGTGGGTCCAACTGACCAGAGGCTGGTAGAGATGGCTCTTGGTTTCCCAATCCATTTAGCGAAAGTACAAAGGCTACAATTTTTCGTGCGTCCCCTTCTTTTAAGGTAGGGTTGGCAGGCATCATTGTTTCTCCCCAAACACCTGAACCACCTTTGATGATTTTATTAATCAATTTGTCTACTGCTTCAGGTGAATCAGCATATTTTTTAGCAACATCAGTATAACCAGGGCCTACCGATTTGCCATCGATTTGGTGACAGCTTTTACAAGTAAGCGATTCCATAAGGCTTTTTCCTGCCATTGCTTCAGACATTACTTGGTGCCCCAAGGCTGCTTCCGCTTTGTCGAAACCTTCGATATAATCTGCAGAGAGGTAAAGTGTAGAAAGATCTTCTCCAACTGATGGGTCATCAGGGTCATTTACCGTTACTTTATAACTTACTTTTTCATTTGGGAAATAAAAGCTTCCATTACCTTCAAATGAGACATTAATACTAGGTGCAATATTGCCAGCATATACATTGATAATATTGCTTTTTACAGTTTTATTCTCAGGGTCAGAGACAGTTACCGAGATATCATAATCCCCTACTTCCTCAAAAGTATAAGAAAGCTCTGGCACTTTTGTTTCCTTTGTTTGACCATTCCCAAAATCCCATAGATAGCTTAACGCATCATTTTCTGGGTCTTTTACGGAAGCAGTTATTTTCACCTCCAGTGGAAGGCTACCAGAGGTTCTATCTGTAGTGATTGAGGCGATTACCGGAGCTCTGTTTCCAGGATTATAATTAATAACGGAGAGGGCAGCATCGGCATTGGCGCTGAACCAGCCTTTTCCATATTCCAGAAGGTAAAGTTTACCATTTGGACCCAATTCCATGTCTATAAGGGCATTCTGCCTTACATCTTCCATGAAGGGTTCCATTTTAAGATAATCCCCATTTTCATCCATGGTTACTACTTTTATCCAGCCTCTTATCCAATCATAAATGAATAGTTTACCGTCATAGTATTCTGGTAATCCACCACCGTCAGGATAAAGATCGGAATAGTAAACAGGTCCTGCCATGGCATTCCTACCACCTGTTCCTACCTCAGGAAAATCTTTGGATTCGTCATAAGGGTAGTAAATAAATGCTGGTTGCGCAGGAGGTAATTCATTTATACCTGTATTGTTTCTAGAGGTATTAATTGGTTTGGCTGGATCGAAAGCATTTCCACTTTCACCTGTGTCAAAATTAAAGGCAGTGTAGGGATAATTTTTACCTACAAAGAAAGGCCAGCCAAAATAACCTGCCTTTTTAGCCTGGTTTACTTCATCATAACCTTTAGATCCTCTTAAACCAAATTGGTCTTCCCGTGCATCAGGACCTACTTCACCCCAATACAAAAAGCCTGTTTTTTGATCCACTGAAATTCTGTAAGGGTTTCTGTTTCCTTGTATATAGATTTCAGGTTTGGTTTTATCGGTTCCTTCAGGATAAAGGTTTCCTTCAGGAATACTGTATGATCCATCTTCATTTACTTTTATTCGAAGGATCTTACCTCTCAGATCATTGGTATTTCCTGAGGACCTTGCAGCATCATACTGCTCAAAACCCGGTCTATCGTCTAAGGGACCATAGCCTTTTAAGGTATACTCTTGGTTGGGCTGGTTGAAAGGAGTAGAGTTATCACCTGCTGAAACATACAACAATCCATTGCTATCAAAAGCAATAGAGCCTCCTGTGTGACAGCAAATACCTCTTTGCGAATAAAACTGCAGGATTACCTGCTCAGTGTCCATTTTCCACTCGTCATTCTCAAATTTAAAGCGGGAAAGCCTATTAACAGATTCACCAGTTGGGCTGTAGAAAACGTAAACCCAGTGATTATTGGAAAAATCTGGGTCTGCTTTGATGCCCATAAGTCCTTCTTCCGCATTTACTTTAGGCACATCAGTTTGCCAGTAAACATCAAGGTGAGCAACTTTACTTGTTTCCGAGCCACCATTTTTATAAAGTAAGATTTCACCTCTCCTTTGAGAGACTAAAATATCTAAATTGGGTAAAATGGCCATTTCAGTAGGTTCTTCGAAGGCTCCCACCACTAGGTTTACTTTCTCAAAACGGTCAGCATCAGGTACTATTTTGCTTTTTGCATTGGTGTAATCCAGTTTTTTATTGTCTCCGATTGCATACTTTATACCTTCCAGTACATGCTTTAAAAAGAGCTCTTCTTTATAAGAGGCTCTAGTATGGCCACCGCCAGTATAGAAAGCGCGACCTCCATCGTATTGATGGTACCAAGCGATAGGATGCTCTCCCATGTCTTGGCCACCCTGATAGCTATTCTCATCCAAAGTTATCAAAACATTGACTTCCGAATTAAAATTTTTGTAGCTGTACCATTCGTCAGTTCTTGTCCATTTTTCAGGAAGGAATGAAGTACTAGGGTTGGTCTTATCTATTACGTCCAAATCTCCTTGTTGTACATTGGGATGTGGATCGTTTATTCCCGGATGATCTACATAGTAGCCCCCGACCATTTTACCATACCAGTTCCAGCCGTATTCGGTATCAGCCGCAGCATGGATTCCAACAAATCCGCCACCAGCTTGAATGTAGCGTTCAAAATCGGCTTGTTGGTTATTGTTTAATACATCACCCGTAGTGCTTAAAAAGATTACTGCACTGTATTGTTTCAATACCTCTTCGGTAAACATTTCAGCATTTTTGGTGGTATCTACCAAAAAGCCATTTTGTTTTCCTAAATCGATTATGGACTGAATTCCATCTGGTACAGACTCATGATAAAATCCGCTGGTTTTTGAAAAAACGAGCACTTTTGGCGCTTCGGGTCTATTGTTACAGGCTCCTAATAGGAACAAGGCAAATATTAGGGAACACAATCCCTTAATGACACTATTATTAGACATAGGTTAATTTTTATTCTGGCGCAATATAATGAATATCTTTTTTTGCGTTGACCATTTGTAAATATATTAAGTCCTGATAGCTTATTTGTTAGAAACTTTAGGTTTCAAAATCTAAAAAAAGTAGCCTCTATTGGGCGAAATAATAATAGATGAAGAAAAAGTTTAAAGTACTGGAAGAAATTTTGTTCATAGTCATAGCCATTGAATGGCTGACGTATTTTTTTGGATCCTTTTGTACTAGGCGAAACCAAAGGAAAAAGTAAACCATCAATGGAGCAGTGCTGCCAAGAAACCACCAGATAGCCCATTCAGCGGCTATGTGGGCAAAATACCAAATGAAGGTAATTCCTGCAATTAAAAACCAAATGGCAGCAAAGTAAAAGGTACCAATCGTTCCTAGCTTTAAACTTAAAGTGATGTCTCCCCGCTTTTTATCCTCCTCATGTTGGTATACCTGAGTCAATGGATAGGAGCCTAGTAGTAACAAGGTAGTAAAAAGCGCAGGTAACAATATCTTCCAATCTAATAGTAGGCTAAAGTCCCCTTCTAGAAATCCTATGACACACATACCAAATGTAAATGCCCCTTGGAAAACCCCTGCTGTGAGCCAGCTTAGGTAAGGGTACTTTTTTAAACGGATGGCTGGGTGGCTATAAGCCATGGATACAAGACCGTAAATGAGCACCATAGCAAAAAAGACTGGATCAATAATAAATGCGCCTATAAGTGCTATCCCAAAAAAAACCAAGGACAAATAGTAGAGACCAATAGTGACTTTTTTGGGGTTTTTGAGACCTCCTATACTTTTTTCATCCTTGTCAAAATAACTATTATAACCATTGCTGGAAGGATAAAGGAACAGATGCAGGATTACTCCTACAGCTAAAACATTTACAATTGGAGCTTCAGTTGCTGAAGAAAGAGCAAACCAAAAAACAGGCATAAGATAATAAGAAAAAGGAATTCGGAGGTGCTCCCAGCTTGATTTTTTAAACATATTGGTAATGCGAGGTAACAATTAGCTTTGTCATTGGTTTTTTACTTATCTTGAAATGTACTATAAATTAAAGCTAAACTAAAATCAATGAAGAGCCAAATAAAGAGCATAGGGCTTGCTAGTCCAGGGAATCCTATACAACAGGAAACGATCTGCCGTTTTATGCAAAAAGCTCATGGTTTAAATGCCCAGGAAAGTAGAAAACTGTCATTCGTTTACCGAAAATCTGGGATAGCCCAACGGTATAGTGCACTTACAGATTTTAATTTTAGTAATCCTCAGGACTTCAGTTTTTTTCCAAAAAATGAACTGCTTGAGCCTTTTCCAGACACCCTTAGTAGGATGGAATTATTTAAAAAGGTGGCCCCCGATCTGGCCATTGAGGCAATTAAAAATTGCCTGACCAAAACTGAGGTGAGACCTGAGCATATAACTCATTTAATTTTGATCTCTTGTACAGGAATGTACGCTCCGGGGGTTGAAATGGACATCGTCAATAGGATGGGTTTACCGAATACTGTAGAACGGTATGCCATTCATTTTATGGGTTGTTATGCGGCTTTCAATGGGATTAAAATGGCAGATAGAATTTGTAAAAGTGAAACATCTGCAAAAGTGCTTGTGGTTAGTGTAGAACTTTGTACCATTCATTTCCAGAAGGAATACAATGAAGACAATATACTAGCCAACGCGCTTTTTGGTGATGGAGCCGCTGCCGTTCTGATCCAGCAGGGGGACCAAGGGATGAACATTGAAAAATACCAATCTAATATTATACCTGATGGTGCTGGAGACATGGCATGGTCGATAGGAAATTTTGGCTTTCAAATGAAGCTAAGTAAATATATTCCTAATCTACTGGAGAAAGGAATCAAGAGGTTTGCAGATGGATTGGAAGAAAAATTTGGCCTATCAAATATTAATCATTTCGCCATTCACCCCGGAGGTAAGCAAATATTAAATAAAATTGAAGCTGCATTTGGCATTGATGAAAGACAAAACCAACACGCACACAACATTTTAAGAGATTTTGGAAATATGTCTTCAGTTACCATTCTATTTGTTTTGGAGGCTGTATTAAACGATACAGCCATTAAAGGAAAAGTATTGGCAATGGGTTTTGGTCCAGGATTAACTTTAGAAACCCTATTAATAGAAAAGCCATGAGTAAATTTTTGCACAGAAGCGAAGAGAAAGAAATAATGGATGATCTGGAGTGCAGTGGCTTAGAGTTAGCTCAGACATTGAAGGAGTTAAGAACAATCAATAAACTTTTGGGAGGGAATAATGTGACCACATCTGGGCTTACCATTTTAATGGAGTCTTTTAATAATCAGCCTATGACCATTGCTGATCTTGGTTGTGGTGGTGGAGACATGGCAATACATATTAAAAAATGGGCAATTAATAAGGGTTTAGATCTACAGGTAATAGGAGTAGATGCCAACCCCAATATTATTGACTTGGCAAACGAAAAAGTAAAAAAAGAAAACATGGCCATTGAATTCGTGGTGGGGAATGTTTTTGATCCAGAATACATTAAGGCGCCTGTGGATATTCAAACTTGTACATTGTTTACGCACCATTTCACTACAGAAGAGCTGGTACAAATCTTAAAAAACCTTAAAGGTAAAACCCAGGTTGGCTTTGTAATCAATGATCTGCACAGGCATTTTCTAGCGTATTATTCTATAAAATGGCTTACAAGGTGTTTTTCCAAATCCAATATGGTGAAAAATGATGCGCCACTATCAGTACTAAGGTCTTTCAAAAAGACTGATTGGGAAATGATTTTACGGGCATCCGGGATTAAAAAATATAAAATTTCATGGCACTGGGCCTTTAGGTGGCAAGTTATTTGCTGGGTTTAATAATTATATTTTGAAATTTTTTTAATTAATTAAAAACCAGATTAAATATTATGGAATTTGATACCAATTCCTTGGAAGGGATCATTCAAAGTGCAACACCGTTAATTTTGCTTGCGCTAAAAAGTATTTTAATTGGTGTTATCGTTTACCTTGCTGGTAAATGGGTAATAGGATTAATCATAAAAGCAGTTGACAAAATTTTTGACAAATACGATTTGGACAAGTCCCTTTCTGGTTTTTTGAAAAGCTTTTTAAGAGGGATGTTGTATGTTTTGTTAATACTTGCCATACTTGATACTTCTTTAGGAGTAGAAGTTACAGCATTCATTGCTGTGTTAGGTGCTGCAGGTTTAGCTGTAGGACTTGCACTTCAAGGCTCACTTGCCAATTTCGCAGGGGGTGTGTTAATTTTGATTTTCAAACCTTTTAAGATAGGAGACACTATAGAAGCCCAGGATACGCTTGGTTCGGTAGAAAAAATAGACATCCTGTATACTACCGTTAGGCAATTTAATAATAAGGTGGTAACAGTTCCCAATGGGAAACTGGCGAATAATAACATCACAAATTTCTCCGAAAAGCCTACAAGAAGAGTAGAAATGAAAGTAGGTGTAGCCTACGGGACGGATTTGAAAGCCACCAGAAAGGTTATTTTAGACACCCTTAAGAAAGACGAACGGATTCATGCGGACCCTGCTCCCACAGTTTATTTTACTAATTTTGGGGACAACTCTCTGGACCTTTCCGTAAGATGCTGGTCAGATGCGGGAGATGTGTGGCCCGTGTTTTGGGACAATATGGAAACAATTAAAGAAGCACTGGAAGAGCAAAATATCGAAGTACCATTTCCTCAGCGAGATGTGCATCATTTTTTTCCTGAAGGTACTCCTGAATTAAAAAGTAAAGAAAAAAAATAGGTAAAAAAAGCCGGAGTCTCAGTTACTACCAAGTTTTTGAGACTCCGGGCAAACCCTACATTAAAAAATAACCAACTATCTACAATCAATCTTCCTCACAACAAAATAAATAATAAAAAATATAATGTTAAATTCCTTATAATAAGTTACATCCAATGGATTCAAAGCTCACTATCGTATTTTGATCCCTACTGCTACTGATTTGTAAGCTTCCTTCAATTGGATCATATAATCCCGATTCAATGCATTCTTGCATGTATTTAAAAGGTTGTACTATTTCAAATGTAGTCTTACTATAATTCTCAGCAGACAAAGAACCACTACCTTTCAAATAAATTCTAAATCCATCGGATGCTGTCGAAAGCTTCAATTCTCTGATATAATTTTGGTCTAAATTAAATTCTTGCCCATTCAAGTTGACCATTTTAAAATCTTTCATGCTTGAGGAAAAGCTTAGGGTTCTAGTGGCTTCATTATATCCCAAGTTTTCTAATTTTCTTTGCCCATTCATTTGATGGCCATTTAAGGAGAAATTTTCGAAATCTATGCTGAGTAGGCTACCCTTACTTAATATCCCTCCTGAATAGTTTATCGCTAAATTCCCTAGTTTTTCCATGCCACGGTCACTTACGCAACCACTGCCAAAGTCAATTTTTATCTGACCTTTTTTATCGTCTCTCGTAATAATAGTACCTGAACAGCTTAACTCATCCAATAAAGGCAATAATCGCTGTTGGCTAAGGTTCTGTTGCATTGTGGACATTACCATCAAATCAACTTCTTCCATAAGTCCAATCATTCCTGAAATTTCTTCTGAAGGAATACTTTTATCCATTGGTGCCAAATCCTCTTGATCAGAAGTCACACAAGAGATTGCTGTGAGAAGCAAGGCAATTGCGAAGCTGTTGATCAAATATTTTCTGGGATTATTCATGACAAAAATTGATACTTTAACGTTTTATTTATTACTTTATCTAATAAAAGTACTATAGAAAAAATTCTTTTACTAATAAAAAACCAATTAAATAACTATTAAAATTAATAAAGCATATATTTAGTTTTGAAACGCAAAAAATGGTATACCACTGAAGTTATTGCTTTATAAATGTCATTACCTTAAAAAAAAATGCATTTTAGCCCATGGTACTCTGAAAATACCCTCCATTTTTTCTATAAAACTTTGATGTCTTTAGCTTTGCAAGGAAAAAGTGGTCAAATGGGATCAAAAAAATAAATTGTTCTCGTCCTATCCTAAAACCCTTAAATCCCAGATAGGAACCCATTTATAAAGCGTTTAAAATGAAGTAAAAAAACACTGTTATTTTTTCGTATTCTATCCCGCAAAACTCAAATTTTTCGAACGCCTCAACAGCTATGGAGTGCTATCTTTCTGGTTGGTTCAATTCTTTTTGCGATTTACACTTGAATACTTATTGGCTTGAAAATAAAGACCGAAAAACCTGTTTCAGTAAAAGCTGATAAAATGATGCCTGCTTAAATTTAAAATATGGTCATCGTTGTTGTTTTCGCCTACACCATAGAAGCGCTATGGTGTAGGCTCTAAGGCGCTTGTTTTTAACAAGCCATGATACTCCAGGCCATTGAATCATCTATTTTTATATCAGAGTAAAAAGGATTTGGGATAGCATTTCCAGTTAGGCTAATTGGAAATCCTCCGATTCTTTTAACTTTTTATACTACATTTAGATTTTAATAAGCCTGGATTGAGCAATAGATTAGTGGCGATTAAAAAAGCCAATGTTTATTATCAGGATTCCACCTTTTGACAAAACATCCTTTACTTCATGAATATTGAATTTGACCTTTCCGACCCCGATAAAAAACTAGAAACTATCCGGGACAAAGTGCTCCTATTGTCCTTTGGACGGCTTGGGCTTTTCTTATTAATGCTCGTTCTTCTTGTTGTCGGTATTTCTGAAATTCACTGGCTGCTCATTCTCTTTTTTCCAGTAAGCTTTGTGTTTGTATCCTTGATTCTGAAGTTTAATAAGGAAAAAGACCGGGAGAGTTTTTACAAGGCCGTAAAGGAGATGAATGAAAACAGGGATAAGCGTAAAAAGCGAGAATTGAAGGAGTTTGACACTGGATTGGAATTTATGGATTCTACGCATCCTTTTTCAAGTGATCTGGATTTATTTGGAATGCACTCTCTGTTTCAAATGATCAACCACACCGTAAGTCGGGGAGGAAAAGCACGATTGGCCAACTGGTTGAAAACGCCTCTTGATCCAAAAAAGGCCGCTGAAAAGCAACAAGCATTATTTGAGTTGAGTGGAAAAAAAGACTTCCTTTTTATTTTTGAGGCCTTTGGAAAGGCTTTTATGAAGAAAGACAATGCTCCAGATGGAAAGGCAAGATTTTATGCCTGGCTTAAAAATAGTCAACAATGGCATTCATTTTATTACCTCCCTATGGTATTGGGGCCAATTGTGGGCTTAATTGTTCTCTTTGGTGCTTTGTATAGTGTTTTCTCTACCCTATACTTGAGTATATTTATCTTAATTGGAATAGGACTTTTGGGCTTGGTCTTCAAGCCTTTGATGGAAGCCATGAAAGCATTGCCTAATGACAATGACCTAAAGACTTTACAAGCTTGGGCAAAGCTCCTTGAAAAGGAACAGTTTGAAAACCCTCTTCTATTAAAACACCAAACGCCTGTCAAGCAAAAGGATTTCTTGGCCTCAAAGGCCCTTAAACAATTGGAAAGTCTCACTTTTTTGGTGCAGAACAGAACCAATATGTTGTACCTAATTTTCAATATTCTTTTTTGGATAGATTTTTATGTTTTATACCGATTAAAAAAGTGGAATCAGCTTGCCGGCCAAAACATGAAGGATTGGGAGGAAACCTTTGAAACCTGGGAGGCCTTGGTTTCTTTGGGTTCTTTTATGGAAGAAGAGGAACTGTCTACCAAAGTAGTCTGGAAAGAACAATTTACATTTTCAGGAAAAGAGATTAGGCATCCGCTCATAGACCCTGAGACTTGCGTAGCCAATAATTTTAGTTTGAAGGAAAACGAAAAGGTGGTACTGCTTACCGGTTCCAATATGTCCGGCAAAACAACTTTTATGCGGACGCTTGGTATAAATTTAGTCTTGGCAGGAATGGGTGTTTCTCCTTTTGCAAGATCTTTTAGCATTGGCCCGTATTTATTGTATACGAGTATGAGAAATACAGATAGTCTCGGGGAGAGTGTTAGTTCATTTTATGCTGAATTGGCTAGAATTAAAGGTGTATTGGAAAAGGCTGCTGCTGGAGAACCAGTGTTTTACCTTTTGGATGAAATACTGAAAGGAACAAACACCGCAGACAGAGTGCTGGGCAGTGAGGCCTTGATCAGGCAATTGGCGAAAACCCAGGCAAAGGGTATCATATCTACCCACGATATTGAGTTAAGTACCTTAGAAAAGCAGCTGCCCTTTTTGGTAAATTATAGTTTTCACCATGTCATACAAAAGGACGAGATTGTTTTTGACTATACTATAAAGAAGGGAGCCTGCCCGAATTTTAATGCCCAAAAATTAATGGAGCTTATGGGCATTAAAATTGAAAACGTATCCTGAAGAAAGTGGTTTGTAAGTTTTGGCATAAAAATTGGTGTTATATCTTTAAAATTTATAACCTTAATTAATCCAATCAACCATGAGTTCTTTATTGTATATAATCGCAATTATCCTTGTCATCGGGTGGATATTGGGTGCCTTTGTGTATAGCGTAGGTGGTCTAATCCATATTTTGCTTGTTTTGGCTATCATAGCCGTATTGTTTCGACTTATTAGCGGTAGATCGGTTTAGCAAGCGCAAGTAACTAATACGTAATATTGAGGGTTACCCTATTGGGTAGCCCATATTTTTTGTCCATGTTCTTCTTAGGAATCTTACATCCAAAAACCAAAGTCTATCTTGGCAAGCAGGGAGAAGCTTTTTCTCGAGTTGCAATTGTCTATTGCTATTGGTAGCAACCCGCTTAATTTTTGCCTAAGTAAAACTGGAATTTGAAAGTTTTAATCTTTTCTAGCAAATAAATTTTCCTTGCTACTGGTGATCACTGCAACATAATCCCGGATAATCCTTAATTTTGCAGTATAAAAACGTAAAATCACCACACTGTGCAGAAAAACTATCAGCAAAAAACCCTTGGTATTTTGGGTGGAGGTCAATTGGGAAGGATGCTTATCCAATCTGCCATCAATTACAACCTTGAGGTTCATATTTTGGATCCTGACCCGAATGCTCCCTGCAAATACCTCAGCAATAAATTTGTAAATGGGGATTTGAAGGATTACGATACTGTTTATGCCTTTGGAAAGGATTGTGATGTAATTTCAATTGAAATAGAACACGTAAATACCGAAGCCCTTTTTCAACTTGAAAAAGAGGGGAAAAAGGTTTTTCCTCAACCGCATATTATAGCCCTTATTCAGGATAAAAGGACCCAAAAGCAATTTTACTTAGACCAGGGAATTCCTACTTCTCCATTTATTTTAACAGAAAATAAGGAGGATGTAAAACAAAATGCTGATTTCTTACCGGCAGTAAATAAACTGGGAAAAGAAGGCTACGATGGAAGAGGCGTACAAATGATGAGAAAAGCCGAGGATCTGGAAAAGGCTTTTGATGCGCCAGGTTTATTAGAGAAATTAATTGACTTCGACAAAGAGCTGGCGGTGATAGTATCCAGAAATGAAGCGGGGGAAGTGAAAAGTTTCCCTTCAGTAGAATGTGCCTTTCACCCAGAGCACAACCTGGTTGAGTTTTTGTTTTCTCCTGCCAATATTAGCACCGAAGCTGATACCAAAGCCAGAGAATTGGCAGAGGAAGTTATTCAAAAGCTTGACATGGTAGGTTTGTTGGCTGTGGAGATGTTTTTGACCAAATCCGGTGAGTTGCTTGTCAATGAGATAGCACCCAGACCCCATAATAGTGGCCACCATACCATAGAGGCCAATTTTACTTCTCAATTTGAACAGCACTTAAGGTCGGTAATGGGAATGCCATTGGGCGAGACTGGACTGAGAAGTCCTGCCGCCATGGTTAATTTATTGGGAGAAGATGGGTTTACTGGTGAAGCTATAGTGGAGGGATTGGATGAAGCCTTAAAGGAGAAAGGCGTATACCTCCACCTGTATGGTAAAAAGATAACCAAGCCTTTTAGGAAAATGGGGCATGTGACGCTTTTAGCTGAAGATGCTGGCTTATTAAAAGAAAAAGCAGAAAGAATAAAAGAACTAATAAAAATAAAAACATGAGTGAGATAAGAGTTGGGATCATCATGGGCAGTCTATCAGATCTTAAAGTGATGTCTGAAGCGGCTAAATTTCTAGAAGAGATGAATGTTGGTTACGAACTGACAATAGTTTCTGCACACAGAACACCAGTTCGCATGATTAACTATGCCTATGAAGCTAAAAAAAGAGGCCTGAAAGTAATTATAGCAGGAGCAGGAGGAGCAGCTCATTTGCCAGGAATGGTTGCCTCCCTTACCAGCTTGCCGGTAATCGGTGTACCCGTAAAATCTTCCAACTCCATAGATGGTTGGGACAGTATACTTTCCATATTACAAATGCCTTCAGGAATTCCAGTGGCGACAGTGGCACTAAATGGCGGCAAGAACGCAGGAATACTTGCAACTTCCATCATTGGGGCTTTTGATGTGGAGGTCTCAAAAAATCTAGAAAAATTTAAACAGTCGCTTTCTGATAAAGTGGAGGAATCTGCCAAAAAAGTAGAAGAACAAGGTTGGAAAAAAATGTTAAACAGTTAAATAGGTTAAAAAAAATGCGGGCTCTATTTAAAGAGTCCGCATTTTTTGTTCGCCAACTTTTAATCCGGATGTTGAAATTGACCCCTCAATTACATTTGAAAACAGCTAAAATTCTATACCTGGTTTGCTGCCTTCTCAGGTTAGCCAGAAAACATTTCTTTTCCTAGTTTTTTAAATAGCGATTAAAAAGGCAAAACGTCACCGTCATTTTCATCATTAAAAGTGCTTACATCAGGCATTTCATTGTTTTTCGCCGGATCAGGATTAGCATTGGCTGTTCCAGAAGTATTTACCTTCCAAATTTTTACGTCTGTATACCAGCGACTGTTGAATTCCCTGCTTTCAACTTCTATACTTGCAGTCAGTTCTTGTCCCTGTTGAATATTAAACTGATCTATTTTGTCTCCCCAGACTGTTAGACAAACTTTTTTTGGATATTGACCTCCTGTTTCCAGAATATAGTCTCTTTTTTTCCAAGTGCCGTTTCTACCGTTTCCTGATTGTTCCTCAAGGGCTTGTATGATTTTTCCTGATATTTCCATTTTTTAACTTTTTTGATGAAAAAACGAAGGTAATTAAAACCTGTTGTATTTTAAAACTAGGAAGAAACGCCTTTAGCAAATACTATTCGTAAATTCAGCAGGAGAAACGCTTTTATCCCAGATTATGCAATAGGAATCGTGATAAGTGTTGCAATCGCTAGAAAATTAGGCTGTTTGGGGATTGCAGCACAGCAGCGCTATGGTGAAACAGAAAATAGCAACTAAGTGTCTGATTTTGAGGTGATTTAAGCACGCAATGAATTGTCTCTAGCATATTTTGGGTTTATAGAAGTTTTTTTTTCTAAAGGCTATTTCCAACTTAGGAAATAAGTCAAACCACAGATGTCATTTGACCGTAAACTTTGAATAAATTCTAAATCCTTATGAAAATGTTATTTTTTGACAGCCCGATGTAGTAATTTGATTTTTTTGTACTGAATAATTTTTCATTAACTACAAGTAAAAGACAGCATTTTAGTAAAGGATTAAATTCACTTTTTTCAATTAAAGGTTTATTATTTCAATTTAAATAAATGAAGACACTTAAAAAGATTATATATAGTATGATAGCACTACTTATAGGAGCAATTGCCTTAATTGTCATTGGCGGATTTTTGTTCTTACATTTTAGTCCTGAATTTGGAGGTAAGGCCAGCGAAAAGCAAAGATTACTATACGCCAAATCCGACCACTTTGAAAAAGGAAAGTTTGTCAATAACGGTAATATAAATATGGACATGAGTGGTGGAGATATGCTCAAAGCCATTGCAGGGATGGTAAAACCTATTCCTCATTCAGTTCCTGATGAAAACATTGAAACGCTTAAAATCGACTCTTTAGATATTGCACAATATGGGCCAAAAACCAGGTTAATATGGTTTGGTCATTCCTCATTTCTTTTGCAGATAAGCAATAAAACCATCCTCATAGACCCGATGTTCGGAAATGTACCTGCTCCTCATCCGATGCTGGGCACCAAGCGGTTTAGCAACGAACTTCCGATTGAGATTGAGAAGATACCTTCGATTGATGCAGTTTTCATTACACATGATCACTATGACCATTTGGATTATGGCTCCATACAAAAGCTGAAAGACAAAGTAAAAACCTTCTATACCCCTTTGGGGGTAGGGGCACATTTAGAGGCTTGGGGAGTTGATAAGGCAGCTATTGTGGAATTGGATTGGTGGCAGGAGGTGGATTTTGAGTATTTGACCATTCGCTGTACCCCTGCTCAGCACTTTTCTGGAAGGGGTATTTCCGACAGGGCCCAAACCTTATGGTGTTCGTGGATCATTCAATCGCCAACCGAAAATCTATTCTTTAGTGGGGACAGTGGGTATGCGCCTCATTTCAAGGAAATTGGAGAAAAATATGGGCCTTTTGATCTTGCCTTGATGGAATGTGGACAATACAATGAATTATGGCCAACAGTACATATGTTTCCTGAAGAAACGGCCATGGCTGGGGTAGATGTTAATGCAAAAACAATAATGCCGATTCACTGGGGAGCTTTTAAATTGTCTCGTCACACTTGGACAGACCCAGTGGAGCGAGTTACTCAGAAAGCCGCGGAACTGGGGATAGGTTTAATTACGCCTAGAATTGGTGAAACGATAGTGTTGGGTAGTCTAGTCATGTCTGAACCCAACTGGTGGAAACAGTAGATTGGTTTGAAGTGCTTTTCTTGTAGCCCTTTTTTACAACCAGTAGGGGATTCAATGGCAAAATAGCATTTCTAATTCTTGCAGAAATCACCTCAAAATGGGTCTTCAACATTCATGATTTTTTTGTAGATGCAGCCTGTACAATGTTCTCTAAAAGAAATAATTTGTACCTTTGAATTCAAGATTCTAATAGGTCATTTTTAATTTTCAAACACGAGAGGACCCAAAAGGGTAAGTGTTTTTTTCTAATTTGAAGGCTCAATTCAATAAATGGGCCTGTAAATAAATCAAGAAGGCAAGATAGCGTGTACTATGACAGACTATTCCTTATTTAAGCATCCAATTACGCATACTGAAGACATTAGAACAGTTTCTGAAATTGCTTCTAAAGAACCAGTTTATAACCAATACTATATTTTGCCACAAGATTGTGATAATGGGGATCAAATTGGCAAGGTTAATTTTTTGTGGAGCCATCAAAAATTTTTCAACAGAAGGTGGGGAATTTCCATCGATGATTCTTCTTACACTTTTGAGATTAGCTCTGGAAATTCCGGCAATGCCTTTTCTATTTCTACTGAAGGTGAACTGACGATAGATAAAGCTTCTCTTTTTATAGCAACCAGATACCTTACTGTAAGGGTAAAATTATTTGAAAACTACTTTGAGGAGACGATCTGCAAGGTTTATAGAATACCAGTTAAAAATTGTGTTTATTTTGACTATGAAGTAAATGGTAAGGGAGAGGGTACGAGAAAGAACCCATACAAGAGATGGAAGGATCATTTTTATGGGAGTGCACCTGCAATTGCTACAGGAAAGTCAGGTAATTTTTATCTGTGGAAAAGAGGGCAACGAATAGAAGATTGGACCAAGGTTCAAAACCCACTGATTAAAGGAGAAAGACCAAGATATATTACATTAGGAGCATGGGGCAAAGGATCCCGGCCAATCATTGACGGGAGTAATAATAAAAATTCTGAGCGATTTTGTGATGTAGGCGATGCAAGGTTGAACGGCACATCAGTAACAGTGGCCACTAACCCTGACGGGGTTGCACACAATATCTGTATAATGGATATTGAAACTGATTTTGACGGAGAAGGTCGTTGGTATCCTTACCAGGTTGGAATGTACGGTAAAGGCAACCGATTTATCCGATTGAAATGTAGTACAGTGCTTGAGTGGGAGGATGGTTTTTTCTGGGTCAAAAATCACCCAGGAGCAGAAGGGTCGGGTTTTCTGGAGGCACTATTTCAGGATATCGAAACTTATGACAGCAAATACAGGGCGATAAAATTTGAAGGTGGGGCTATAAAAGGTCGAAATTTTCGATGCTATACCTCCGTAATGGATTCGGAAACTCCTTTGTCTGCTGCTAACGCTCCCTTTGTGGATCTAAAGTATGCTGATCTTCAGTGTGTTGATAATAAAAGAAGCCTGGGTATACAAGTAAGAGCGGAAGCACATACCTATGAGTGGTTTTACCTGAAAGGATATCAGGATGCGATGAATCCTTTTAGGCATGTTGCCCATAATGGGTTAGATGAAAGTTTTGGCATCAAAAATTCTGGTTATCAACATATCTTGATAGATGGATGTACCCGGTTTATATGTCAATCGGTTAATAATGGACCTACCGATAAAAAACCGACAGGTATTTACTTTAAAAACATTGATGTGATGAATTCATCCGGTGCCAGTGGAGGTCTCACCATCGCTCAGGATGCAGCAGACACCCTCATAGAAATGTGTAATCTTGGTGATTCGCCCGGAATAGTGGTTTTCCCTGATACTTCTGGTACGGTGATAAGGCACTGCACAGTTCCAGGCAAAATAGATAGAAGGGCAGCTACTACTATTATTAATACCGTATATGGCAGATTGATGGGTGCGGGCGGTGGAGAAATAATTACTTCTTTAAGTCCTTTAAAGCCCTCTTATTTTGTGGATATGGTTGGTGGAAATTACCGGCCAGCTCCTGGGTCACCTTTAATCGGTGCTGCTACAGAATTGAACCAAGCCCATGACCTTGAGGGAAATGAAATGCGTAATTTTCCCACCATAGGCTGTTATGAACTCGCTCCTGACCCTGATCCGGAGCAGTGAAGGAAGGGAAATTAGTTATTGGTGATTTTGAACCAATTTCATTTTCCCACTTTATTTGTTCTCAATGGGTGTGCAAATTTCAATTAGAATGCCATTAATGTCTCTTACACAGCCAACCTTTTGCCCCCAAGGCTTTTCTTTGATGCTTTCAAATTCGCTGGCTCCTGCATCAATGGCCCTTTTAAAGTCCTCTGTTATGTTTTCGGATATAAAGGCCATTTCCATCCCAACAGGCTTTTCACTTTTGATCATAGGATTAAAACCCTTACTAAAATTAGAATTGCCCATTGGTATGGAGGCAAAGGATACAGTGGTTCCTCCGGAGATCAGTTCACCAAGACTATGTAAAATTGCTTTATTGGAGGCTCTGGTTACCTACGGTTAAGTTAGATTTTATTCTTTTAAATACCAAAATTGGAAAATGAAGCCAATTGAATCAATCTGCTGAGTATTAAAACAATTTAAAACCCAGTAAATTTGTTAAAATCAACTGGTTGGGGTGAAAAATTCTTTTCTATGGCTTTCAGGTAAGCGATCGAAATCTTCTTTTTATTTAACCTTCTTTTACTATATTTATAACTTAAAATATTACTATGTGGAAAGTTTTTCGAAGCGCACTACCATTTCTTTTACTATTGTGTGGCATAAGTTGGGTTTCCTTTGGGCAGACAGATAGTTTGTCACAATATAATGACTCAATTAATAATGCGAATTTACTCGAATATAATAAAAGGCTTGCGGAGGTTGAAAAGGAGAGAGTAGCTGATTCTCTGAAAAAAGCGGAGCTGGAGGCTCAACTGTTGGCACTTAAAACTACAGATAATCTTCAAAAAACAGATTTGATCAATCAGCTTGAAACGATCAAAGAAAATGATAAAAAGAGGCTTGCTGATAAAATTGCACAAATTGACTCCTTAAGAAATACTGACAAAGGATATCCTGTTTTAGGATTAAAAAATGACACCTTATTTCTGATTCATACAAAAATGGGCGCTGCGTCACCTAAAGAAAGGGCAGTAAGTATAACCAATAAGATAAATCAACTTTATGAAGATGATTTTTTAGTCAGTGATTCTATTCAGGTATTAAAGGCAGAGGACACTTATGACATCGTTTATAAAGACTTGATCATTACAAGTATTTCGGAGAATGATGCCCTTTGGTATGGAAAAAGCAAGGAGGAACTTGCTGAGAATTTTCAGCAAATAATAAAACTTGCTATAGTTGAAGCGAAAAATGATAACAGTTGGTTAAAGTTGCTTTCAAGGATAGGTTTAGTGGCTTTTGTAATTCTTATTGCCTGGGTTTTCATTGGACTCATCAGCAAAGGTTATGCGAAACTGATGTTAAATTTCGACACCAATAAGGAAAAATGGTTAAAGGATTTATCCTATAAGGATTATATCTTCCTTACGGTGGACCAGGAAACCCAGATACTGTTTTTTTTGATTAAGGTTTTGCGATGGTTTGTTTACTTCCTTTTGCTTTACATTACTTTGCCCATCATTTTCAGCATTTTTCCGTTTTCTCGCGATTGGGCCAACGCGCTGTTTTATCTCATTTGGTCGCCTTTCAAAGGACTTTTGGTTTCTATTTGGAGTTACCTGCCCAACCTTTTCAGCATTCTGGTGATCTACTATGTAATGAAGTATGTGATAAAGTTTGTGAAGTATATCTTTCAGGAAATTGAGGCAGAGAAACTTGTATTATCGGATTTTCATGCCGATTGGGCCATGCCTACATTCAGCATTGTCCAATTCCTATTGTACGCCTTTATGTTTGTTCTAATTTTCCCTTATTTACCGGGATCGGAGTCAGTTATTTTTAAAGGAGTTTCTGTATTCGTAGGCGTTTTATTTTCTTTAGGTTCATCTTCCGCCATCGCCAATATGGTGGCTGGTTTGGTGATCACCTATATGAGGCCATTCAAAATTGGAGACCGTATTAAAATTGACAGTGTTACTGGGGATATAATTGAAAAAACCTTACTGGTGACCCGTGTGAGAACGATAAAGAATGAAGTTATCACTATTCCTAACTCCTCAGTGCTTACAGAAAACACGACAAATTACAGTATTGAGGCAAAAGATAAAGGCTTAATCGTTCATACTACAGTTACGATCGGATATGATGTTCCCTGGCCAAAAGTCCATAAGGTCTTGATTGAAGCAGCCACCAGGACAGACATGATAATGGACGAACCCAAACCCTATGTTTTACAAACTAGCCTAGAAGATTTTTATGTTGCCTACCAGATCAATGCCTACACACGTGAGGCGAGTAAACAGTCCCTTATTTATTCTAGTTTGCACCAGCATATCCAGGATGTCTGTAATGAAAGTGACATCGAAATTTTATCCCCACATTACCGGGCAGCGAGGGACGGCAACATGACTACCATTCCATCTGACTATCTATCCAAAGACTACAAAGCTCCTAGTTTTAATGTTAAGGTTGATAAAGGGAAGAATGAACATTAAATAATCCGGGATAGCAATTGGAATATCTCTTCGTTACAAAAAAAAGTACTTAACCACAGCTATGCTCCAATTTTTGCGCCTTGACCTATCCAAATTTCTATTGTATGACATTGACCCGACCCTAGCATCGCTATGGTGATACGGAAATAGCAACGATTGATTGATTTTGACGTGAGCCCATCACGTAATAGAGTGGCTAGAGCCTATTTGGGTTGGACTTTTTATTTTAGAAAGCTATCCTCAAACCTTTCAAAATGGCATGTATAGCCGTTTGGATATCTTTTTAGGTAGTCTTGGTGCTCTGGCTCTGCCTCCCAGAATTTGCCAATAGGCTCCAAAGTTGTCGCTACTTTTCCCTCCCATTTATTCGATGCATTGACGATTTCAATTACCTCTTCGGCGACGGTTTTCTCTTCTTGATTTTGGATGAAAATAGCTGATCGATAACTTGAGCCTATGTCATTGCCTTGACGGTCTATCGTAGTAGGATTATGGATTCGGAAAAAATAGTCTAATATATTTCTAAACGAGATCTCATTGGGATCATAAGTAACTTCTATTCCTTCTGCATGTCCAGGATGATTTCTGTAGGATGGGTTTTGATTTTCTCCTCCGATGTATCCCACTTCTGTATCCTTAACGCCTTTTTGAGCACGGAATAGGTCTTCCATTCCCCAAAAACAGCCACCAGCTAAATATGCTTTTTTTAAATCTTCCATATGTTCTCTTTAATTAATGATTAATAATATTTTTCCATTTTTCACTGCCCAAGACTACTGCTTTTATATAAGGACAGTAAGCTGTGGCTGTAAGGCCTTCTTTTTCTATTTGTTCTAAGGTTTTAAGAACCAATGTTTTCCCTATGCCTTGCCCCCTTAGTGATTCTGGAACTTCCGAGTGAATTAAGTCCAAGTGATCGTTTTTCCTTTTATACAAAATGAAAGCAGTGCGTCCATTTTCTAATTCAAGCTCAAAACGTTTTTTTTCGGGTTTATGTTTAATTTTTTCATTCATCTTTCATCTCAGTTTTTATTGTTGAAGATTGCTGCAAGGTTCTGTGAACGGGACATTTTGATGCAATGTCTCTCAAGCGTTCTCTTTGGCCTTCATCCAAATTGCCAATAAACGACAGAGATTTGGAAAAAACATCCTTGCTTTCTCCATCAACTATTTCTTTATTATGGCTTACATAGGTATATACTTCTTGTAAGTCCCACTTTTTGCGTTCTGCATAGAGCTTGATGGTCATTACTGTACAGGCCGACAGACCTGCAGATACCAATTCAAAAGGTGACATTCCAAAATCAAACCCTCCCCCACTTTTTGGTTCATCGGCTATGATACCATGATTTTTAGTATTAATGAAAGTTGTGAAATTGTTTTCTAACAAATTTAAATGTGCCACTAAATGATGATTGTTAGCGTTTGGTGTTTCAAATGGACTAAGGTCGATATATCGAGAAGCCCATGAGGCTATAATGTCACCAACATATATGCTATCCTCCTTTTTAGTAAGAAGATGGTCGGCATTGTCCAGAGAAACAAAGCTTTTTGGATGCTTAGCGTTGTGGTATATTTCATGTGCATTGTTGATCCCCACGATTTCATCAATAGGCGAATGCATTACCAAAATCGGCTTTCTAAGCTTTTTAATGGTTTCGGGCAAATTGTGTAGTTTGAATCCATTGACAAATTCACCACTAATCTTAAATGGTCTACCACCGATCACTACCTTCGCCTCTTCATCTACTCCCAAATCTTTCCCCTGTTCTTCAAATTGTTTAGTGACGTGTTGCACATCAGCAGGCGTTCCTATGGTAACTATTGCCTGTATATTGTCGAGTTTTGATGCGGCTACAATAGCGGCAGCACCACCGAGTGAATGACCGATCATTAGTGTTGGGGCCTGATAATGCTGCGTAATGTATTTGTTCACCACTAGTAAATCTTCAACATTGGCTTCAAAGTGGCTATCTGCAAAGTTTCCTCCACTTTTGCCCAATCCTGTAAAGTCGAAGCGTACTACGGCAATTCCTTTGTTGTTGAGTGCCTGGCTAATGTTCCTAACCGCATTGAGCTGACTCGTGCAGGTAAAACAATGTGCAAATAAAGCAAATTGTTTCGGTTTTTGATGGTTAGGGAAATCGATGGATGTTGCCAACTCATTTCCTTTGTCATTTATGATTTTAATTCTATCGGTATTCATTTATTGTGGTTTTAAAAATTCAATGTCAGCTTCTGTACTGATATCAAGGTCTTCACAGATTATATAATTATGGCAATCCATCCATTGTGTTTCACGTAATTCCCGTGCCTTTGTCCCATATTTCCCAATATTTCTATGGTTTGGCTACTAATATCCAAACCGGAATTAAACTTTAGGTTTATATTTTGTTCTTAACACTACAGATCTAACTATCTTTGAGAACTTTAAGTTAGGTTGAAATACCCTATGTGCTGGCATAATTTCCTATTGATATTGTAAACGGGAAATAGGGGACGCCTATTCTATTGCTTTGATTGACTATAGAAGTAATCTAATATTTTTGATAACGTAATAACCGTTGAAGGTATCTCATTGTATCTTAGGTAAATGCATGTTTATGAGAAAAGTCCATATAAAGGATATGGATTACTGGGAAAATTATTAGTTATAAACTATGATTTTATTATATTGGAACATAATACAACTGTAGACTAATTTAAACTTCAATATTATGAACCTTATCTCGTTTTTTCCAATACTTATGATCATTTATTGGGCGGTAATAATCGGCGTCTTTTATTTGATTTATACCTGGGTTAATAAATTTATTTCTCTAAAAAAAGAGCACAATGACTTGCTACGAGAAATAGTAAAGAAAATGGATAAAAATTAATAGATCAAGGTTATGTATAGTGGCTTAGCTAATAGGCTTTCTTGAATGTTGTCTGAGTGATTTTTTTTCCTAATTGATTCATCTTTTAGAACGAATAGAATGGTCAAAAAAAACAGGCAATCCAAATCTGATTGCCTGTCTTTTATTTATAAGATTTTATTTGCCAACTTACTTAGTCATGTGTTTCTTCATAAGAATAGAAAGACTGGTCTCTTCTAGCAAGAGAGGATTCGCCTTGCAAGAATTTATCCACTTCCACAGCACATTCGCGCCCTTCGGCAATGGCCCAGACGACTAAGGACTGACCTCTTCTCATATCACCTGCGAGAAATACCTTAGGAACTGAACTGTGGTATTTTTTGGCCTTTGGAAGACCATTTTCCAGTAGTTCTACATCGAATGCTTCTAACAGTCCGGATTTTGGTCCTAAATAGCCTATGGCTAAGAATGCTAGGTCACAAGGAAGTGTTTTTTCCGTGCCTTTGATTTCGAAAAACTGCATCCTGCCGTTTTCTTCTTTCCATTCTGTATCTACCACAGTAAGTCCTGTAACAGTACCATTTTCGTCTTTTGTAAATTCTTTGGTAAGCACAGACCATACCCTATCTGCTCCCTCGTCATGAGAACTTGATGTTCTCAAGGTCATTGGCCATTCCGGCCATGGGTTAAGCGTATTTCTAGCCTGTGGTGGTTTAGGCAATAGTTCCAGCTGGGTAATTGAGGCTGCACCATGTCGATTAGAAGTACCAATACAATCACTTCCTGTATCTCCTCCTCCTATAACAATCACATGTTTTCCTTTAGCATGGATTGGATTGCTTTCCAATTCACCTGAATTCACTTGATTTTGTTTGCCGAGAAATTCCATAGCGAAATGAACGCCTTTGGCATCTCGGTTATTTATTTTCAAATCTCTAGGGTGCTGTGCACCTGTCGAAAGCACTACTGCATCGAAATTATGCAGAATACTTTCAGCTTTGATATTAAAGCCTACTTCAGTATTCTTGCTGAAGATCACTCCCTCTGCGTTCATGATATCTACCCTGCGATCGATCACCCATTTTTCCATTTTAAAGTCCGGAATCCCGTACCTTAACAAACCACCTACTTCCTTGTCTTTTTCGAAAACGGTTACTTCATGTCCCGCCTGATTTAGTTGATCAGCAGCTGCGAGCCCCGCAGGACCAGAGCCTATGACTGCCACTTTTTTACCCGTTCTTTCTGTAGGGATGTTTGGCTTGACGAGATTTAACTCATAAGCCTTTTCAGCAATGCTCTTTTCAATCAATTCGATAGCTACTGGATCTTTGTTTATACCCAATACACAACTTGTTTCACATGGTGCCGGACAGATCCTTCCGGTAAACTCAGGGAAATTGTTCGTTCCACGGAGTATTTGATATGCCAGTTCCCATTCATTTTGGTAAACTGCATCATTAAAGTCCGGGATGACGTTGCCTAGAGGACAACCATTGTGACAAAAAGGGACACCACAATCCATGCACCTTGCAGCTTGATGATTGAGCACTTTGGGATCCATAGGCTTGTATATTTCCTTGTAATCCTTTTTCCTTTCTTCAGGTGATCTGGATCCAGGTAGTTGTCTTTTAAATTTTAAGAAACCTTCTTTATCCGTCATATTATACTAATGTTTTAGAATTTTCTAACGCTCTTTTTCTCAATACTTCTTTGTAATCCTTTGGAATTACCTTAATAAACCGTTCTTTGCCGGCTTCCCATTCTTCTAATAGTCTAGTCCCAATATTGCTGGAGGTAAGCTCTACATGATTAGATAGAGAGGTTTTGATAGTTACATAATCATCCTCATTCAGGGGATCAATATCTACCATTTCTTTATTGATATTGCCTATATTTTCTTTGAATATATAAGCAATTCCGCCACTCATACCGGCAGCAAAGTTTCTACCAATTTCACCAAGAATGATTACCAAGCCACCTGTCATGTATTCACAACCGTGGTCGCCGATACCTTCCACTACAGCCTCTATTCCTGAGTTTCTTACACAAAAACGTTCTCCAGCCTTTCCTTTTATAAACGACTGACCAGAAGTGGCACCGTAAAAGGCCACATTACCAATAATGATATTGTCTTCTGCGACAAAGTTGGCATTTCGATTTGGGTAAACAATTAATTTACCACCTGAGAGTCCTTTACCAAAGTAATCATTGGCTTCACCTTCCAGTTCAAAGGTGATACCTTTGGCCAAAAAGCCGCCGAAAGTCTGCCCGGCAGACCCCTGAAATTTAAAGTGTATGGTATTGTCTGGTAATCCAGGACTCCCAAAGAATTTAGAGACTTCATTTGAAAGCATGGCTCCGACTGATCGGTCCACATTGATGATGTCAAAAGTTCCGGTTACTTTATTTGCTTGCTCCAGTGCTGGAGTAGCGACTTCAATAAGTTTTCTATCTAGCACTTTTTTCAGCCTGAAATCCTGATCAATTTGCTTATAGATTCCCACATGGTCAGGCACTTCCACCTTATGGAAAATCGGGCTTAAATCTAATTTATCCCATTTCCAATGGTTCATCTGGCCAGTGGCTTCCTTCAGAATATTACTTTGGCCGATCATTTCATTGACGGTTCTGAATCCTAGTGAGGCCATTATCTCTCTGAGATCCTGAGCAAGGAAAGTAAAGAAATTCACCACATGATCCGGATTACCCGTAAATAATTTTCTTAATTCAGGATTTTGGGTAGCAACACCTACCGGACAGGTGTTCAGATGGCACTTTCTCATCATAATACATCCTTCAACAACCAATGCCCCGGTAGAAATCCCCCATTCTTCAGCACCCAGAAGTGCTGCAATGGCCAGGTCTCTTCCTGTTCTGAGTTGTCCGTCAGTTTGTAAGGTTACTCTGCTTCTGAGGTTATTTATAACCAAGGTTTGGTGTGCTTCTGATAAGCCTAACTCCCATGGCAATCCTGCATGTCGGATAGAACTAAGAGGCGAAGCTCCAGTACCACCGTCCGCTCCTGATATCAGGATCACGTCAGATTGAGCTTTAGCTACCCCCGCAGCTACAGTGCCTACACCGGCCTGGGATACTAGTTTTACATTAATTCTTGCCTTTCTATTGGCATTTTTGAGGTCATATATCAACTGGGCCAAATCCTCAATCGAATAGATATCGTGGTGAGGTGGCGGAGAAATCAAACCTACTCCGGGAGTAGAATGCCTAACTCTTCCTATCCAGTCATCTACTTTATGACCTGGAAGCTGGCCACCTTCTCCAGGCTTGGCCCCCTGTGCCATTTTAATTTGTAATTCTGCTGCGTTGGTTAAGTAATTACTTGTAACACCAAATCTTCCGGAAGCCACCTGCTTGATGGCAGATCTCTCCCAGTCACCATTTTCTTTTTTATCAAACCTTATTTCATCTTCACCACCTTCACCAGTATTACTTTTTGCTCCAATGCGGTTCATCGCGATGGCCAATGTGCTGTGCGCTTCGTGAGATATCGATCCAAAAGACATAGCTCCTGTCGCAAATCGTTTCATTATAGTCTCTACTGGTTCAACTTCATCTATCGGAACGGCTATCCTCTTTTTGAATTCCAACAACCCTCTCAATGTCATTGCATCTCTGGTCTGATCATTGATCTTATGTGCAAACTTTTTGTACAATTTATAATCTCCCGTCTGGGTGGATTTCTGTAATAGATGGATGGTCTCTGGGTTGAAAAGGTGCTTTTCGCCTCTTCGTTTCCACTGATAGATTCCTCCAGCTTCCAGTAAGGGGCTATTGGTTTCGTAGGCGGTGTGGTGTCTTACAAGAACCTCATCGGCCAGTTCATCAAATGAAACACCACTTATCCTGCTGACTGTACCTTTAAAGCACCTGTCTATCACTTCAGCACCAAGGCCAATGGCTTCAAATATCTGTGCACTCTGGTAAGACTGAAGCGTACTGATACCCATCTTGGAAAGTACCTTAAGTAATCCTTTACCAATCGCTTCTTTATAGTTCTCAAATAATTTCTTTTGAGAAATCTTTTTGCTCAACATGTCATTGTCATTGAGCGAAATAAGTGTTTCTAAAGCCAGGTAAGGATTAATGGCGCTTGCACCATAACCAATAACTGTGGCAAAGTGATGGGTTTCCCGAATATCACCTGCTTCTACAACCAGCCCTGCCTTTGTACGCAATTTTTGATTCACTAAGTGATGGTGAACTGCTCCTACTGCCAATAATGATGGAATAGGTGCGGTATTCTTTTGAGAATTTCTATCAGAAATTATAATGATATTTTTTCCCTCTCCAATTGCATCTTCTGCAGCTTGACATAATTTATTTAAGGCCTCCAACAAACGACCAGGCTTGCCATCCGCCTTAAAATGTGCATTTAAAGTGCCTGAATGGTAGCCTTTATCTTCAAGGTTCCTTAATTTTTCAAGGTCTTCATTAAGCAAAACGGGTTGAGAAATATGAACTTGACGGGTGTGTTTGGCACTTTCCTCAAGTATATTAAAGCTTTCGCCAATTCTGGTAAACAAAGACATTACTAAACGCTCCCTTATTGGGTCAATAGGAGGATTACTTACCTGAGCAAACAATTGCTTAAAGTAGTTGGATATATGCTGACTTTGTTTGGAAAGAACGGCCAAAGGAGTATCGGCACCCATGGATCCTATAGGCTCGTAAGCCGTATCTCCCATTGGTGACAAAATTACTTTTAAGTCCTCCTGGCTGTAACCAAAGATGGTTTGTTTTTTCTTGATGTTATCCGTGCTGTAAGGAAAAGAAAGTTCCGTAGGAGCAGGTATCATTCTTAATTTAAGCCTTTCTTTTTTGATCCAGGAATCATAAGGCTTTCTATTGACTACTTCATTCTTAACTTCTTCATCGAAGGATATTTTTCCTTTCGATAGGTCAGCTAATAACATTCTTCCAGGACTGATACGTCCCTTTTCTATTATGGTGGATTCTCTAATAGGTAAGGCACCAGCTTCAGAAGAAAGAATCAAGCGATCATCAGAAGTTATAAAGTACCTCAATGGGCGAAGACCATTTCTATCCAATGTTGCGCCCAATGATTTGCCATCAGTAAACAATAATGCTGCTGGACCATCCCAAGGCTCTACCAATGAGGCATGGAATTTATAAAAAGCCTTCTTCTTTTTATCCATTTTCTTATCGTCCTGCCAAGCTTCAGGAACAAGCATCATAAGGACATGAGGAAGACTTCGACCACTTAGCGCAAGTAACTCGACCATTGAATCTAGATTTGCAGAATCTGAATTTTTGGAGTTGGTAATCGGCAGAAGCATTTGAAGCTCTTCATCAGTAAAATGAATGGATTTCATCAATGTCTCCTTGGAACGCATCTTATTCAGATTTCCCCGGATGGTATTGATTTCCCCATTGTGTGATAAAAATCGGAAAGGCTGTGCCAGTCTCCAGTTGGGAAAGGTGTTTGTAGAGAATCTGGAGTGAATTAAAGCAATGGCCGATTTAAGCTTGTTGTTTTGCAAGTCTTTGTAAAAGGTCAAAACCTGATCAGTTCGGAGTTGTCCTTTATATATTAATGTTTGACTACTAAAACTGGCAAAATAAAAGGCACTATTTACTCCAGGTATGGTGGAGTTGAGAATACTTGTTGAATAATTTCTAAGTACAAAGAGTTTCCTCTCCAAATCAATACCCGAAAGATTGTCTTTGTGCTGGACAAAAACTTGCTCAATAATGGGCATTACTTCTAAAGCACCTGAACCGGGCACAGTATCATCTGTGGGTACAGCTCTGTATCCGATGAGCTTAAAGCCCAATTCGTTGATTATCTTATTTAAGTTTGATTTGCACTTTTTGTATAGTTGATTGTTGTTTGGGAAAAATACCATACCAACACCATAAAATCCTTCCTCTGGTAATCCAAAACCTAACCTTTGAGTAACCTCTTTCAGGAATGTATGGGGCAATTGTATCAGAATACCAGCACCGTCACCTGTCTTTGGGTCGCTGCCTCGTCCTCCTCTATGCTCCATATTGCTAAGCATAAGCAAAGCATCACTTATAGTTTCGTGGCTTTTAATGCCTTTCACATTAACAACTGACCCGATTCCGCAGGCATCATGCTCAAACTGTGAACGATATAAACCTTGATTCATTCTGTTAAATTTAATTGTATTTGGTATTGAACTCACTTTGAAAAATTCACAATAAATTTTTCAATTATTAAATTCTAGACAATAAAGATAAAACAAAAATGAAAGAATAGCTGAATAAGTACTAAAAAATTATAATTAAGTCAATGCAGGACCACCTTAAAATCCCTACTGGAAAAACATAAAATTTTGCGAAAGTATATTGTTTCAGTTTAAAGCATAACTTGATTTGAGAAAGACAGCCCCTTGGATTACAGTTATAAGCCTAAAATTGCCAATTTTAAAATTACGAAAAAAAAAGAAAAAATAAGCACTAACTTCTAAAAATTAAATTCAATCTTCTAATTTAGGTGATTAACCGTATTTTAAATTCAATCAAATTGATCAGGGACATTTTTATCTATTGGACCATCTAAAAAGACTTTTACTTTCTTTATTTTTCTGGTGTCCACTGCCATTATGGTAAACTCAAAATTATCGAACTTAATTTTGGCGCCATTTTTAGGAAGGTTGGAATTTAACTCAAGTAACAAACCGCCTAGAGATTCACTTTCACCTTTTACTTCATCAAATAATTGAATATCTAAATCCAGCTTTTTACAAAAATCATTCAGGGATATTTTTCCTTCGAAAAGAAAGGTTTTATCATCCAGTTTTTTGAATAAGTATTCCTCTATCTCGTCGAATTCATCATTGATGTCTCCTATGATTTCTTCTATAAGGTCCTCCAAAGTAACCAAGCCTGATGTGCCACCATACTCATCTACTACAATGGCCATATGAACCCTTTTATTTTTGAAGTCCTTTAGCAAGTCAGCCAATTTCTTGTTTTCAGGAATAAAATACCCTTTTCGGATCAATTCTTTCCAATTAAAATATTCATCATTTTCAATATGATCCAAAAGGTCTTTTATATATAGAATACCTTTGATTTGATCTATTGTGCCTTCATAAACTGGGATCCGTGAGTACCCGCTTTTATTGATTTTGTCCATCAGCTCATGGAAATCCATGTCCACATCCACGGCTGTAAGGTCCATTCTTGACCGCATTACCTGCTTTACTGACAGGGTGCCAAAATTTACTATTCCTTTAAGGATGTCACGCTCGTTATTACTCGTGTCTACAGAAGTTATCTCTAAGGCATGGTGCAATTCATTTACAGACAAAGAATAACCTTTTTTCTCGATACGTTTTTCGATAACATCACTGATGGCCATCAGTAAATAGGACACAGGACCTAGAATCACATAGAAGAAATATAGAAAGCCTGCGGTCAGTTTTGAAAAACTAACACTGGCTGCATTGGCATATACCTTGGGAACAATCTCTCCGATAAATACGATGGAGAATGTAACACCTATGGTCTGGAAAAGGATGATTACAATTCCTGTGGCATCAGTACCGAATAAACTCCATGTGAAGAAGGTGGTAAGGGTAACAATACTGATATTGATAAGGTTGTTAAGAATCAATATTGTGCTCAATAATTTTTGAGGATTCTCTATCAGGGTAATAATTTTACCTGACTTCGTATCCGAAGCCACCCTGATTTCTTCTATATCCTCATGATTCAGAGAAAAAAACGCTACTTCTGAACCGGACACCAAAGCTGATACAATCAATAATGCGATAAATAACACCGCATTACCCACCAAATAAACCGGTGATACAGCTATGACATCTGTCAGGAGCAGCAAACTCGAATAGGGGTCGTCCATTAATTTATGAATATAATTTTACGCAAAACTAATAATTTTACCGAATTCCATTACAATTAAAATGGTAAATCATCTGCTTCATTGTCATCACCATCATATGCTTGGGCAGAAGGCGTGTTCATATTTGTGTTTGAATTGGGGTTTTGAGCAGGTGTTCCCTGGCTTCCACCTGGAGCATTGTCCTGTCCGCTACTCTTTCCTCCGAGCATGGTGAAACTCTGTACCCTTATCTTGGTTCTTTTACGATTATTACCCTGATCATCCTGCCAAGTGTCAGATTTAATTTTCCCCTCAACATATATTTGGCTGCCTTTTTTCAAGTATTGTTCGGCCACCTTTGCCTGTCCATCCCACAGTTCCAAGTCATGCCATTCTGTGTTTTCAACACGGTTTCCAGAGCGGTCTTTGTAGGATTCTGTGGTGGCTAGTCTAAGATTTGCTACTACTTTATCTCCTTCCAAGTGCTTCACTTCGGGATCTGCACCTAGGTTTCCCAATAAAATTACTTTATTAACTCCTGCCATTACTAGATTTTTTAGGTTTTTAAAAAAGCTGATTAAATATAAACAATTAATATTGTTGATTCAAGTACCTGACAATCAATTTAGGTTTGCCAAGTGATTCCAGCACCACATCACTTACAAGATCATAACCATTTGCTGTAGCCCATTTCTCAAGAGCCGCTTTGTGCGTTGCTTTCAATTTTATGTTTACAAAGGAAGCAAAAATTCTTTGATGTGTGAGGAGGTGTTTGTAGGGTTTTTCAGAACTGACACTGTAATGAGGGTCCATACAATGGAGTTCTGTGGGTAAATTAAGTTTATCAGGCTCAATATTTACAATATCATCTAATAAAGTGTATTCCTCTAATGGGAAGTCTATCAGGCCTTGCCATATGTCTTTTTCTTTCCGCTTTCTCACAACGGTGTAATCGCCAGTATGAATGTGAAAGTATAAAAAATACCTCGATTTTATTTTTACTTTTTTTTCGTTGACCGGAAGGGTATTCACAAGATCATATTTTAGGGCATAGCATCCGGTGCTTATTGGACATTCATTGCAATCTGGTTTTTTTGGAACACATTGTAGCGCTCCAAATTCCATGATTGCCTGATTGTATTGGTCAGGCGTTTCTTTAGAAATAAGTTTATTGGCTAGTTTTTCAAACTCCTTTTTTCCTTTGGGGGACGAAATATCCATATCTAGACCAAAATACCGTGCCAAAACCCGGAAAACATTGCCATCAAGGACTGCCACAGGTTCTTTAAACGCAAAGGAGGCTATCGCTGCAGCGGTGTAGGGCCCTACACCCTTTAATTTCAGTAATGCGGCATAATTATCAGGAAATTCCCCATTGCTTTCATTAACAATGGATCGGGCACAGGCATGTAGATTTCTTGCCCTACTATAATATCCCAATCCTTGCCAGGTCCTTAAAATTTCTTCTTCGGGTGCCTTGGCAAGAGCGATCACCGATGGAAATTTTTCGATAAATGCATGGAAATAGGGTAAACCCTGCGCCACGCGAGTTTGCTGAAGTATGATTTCAGACAACCAAATGATATATGGATTCCTTGTCTCTCTCCAAGGCAGATCACGACGATGAAGGGGATACCAACGGAGCAGATTCTCAGTGAAATAGTTGAAACTCAAAATTTTAAAATTTTATTTTTAATAAATAATTAAACAAATGAAGCTAATTTTATCGATTTAATTTTTTAATTGGAATGGTTATTGTAAATTTGCAATCCCAAAATTAGTTGGTTAATAGGAGGTTAGGCCTCAATTGAATTACACAAAAAACATTAAGACAGTGACTAAAGCAGAGGTAATCACAAAGATTTCAGAGAAGACAGGAATCCAAAAGGATGATGTTACACAGACCGTTGAGGCGTTTTTCAAGGTTGTAAAAGATTCAATGGCAGATGGAGAAAATATCTATGTTAGAGGTTTTGGCAGTTTTATAAACAAAAAAAGGGCTAAAAAAATAGCAAGGAATATCTCTAAAAACACGGCCATTGTGATTGATGAACATTATGTTCCAGCTTTCAAGCCTTCAAAATCATTTATTGAAAAAATTAAAAACAGTCAAAGCGTTAAAGAATTGGCTCCACAGGACTAAACTCTTGGCAGATTAGACTATGAAAAGATCCCAAATTATTTTCGTTGTTGCAGGTATTATTGTTTCCTATTTATTGTATAGCTTGCCCATGGTGGTAGTTGACAATGAAGACAAGGGGCTTACTCAAGGCGGAAGTAGTTTGGGTTCTGATTCAGCAAATGAAGAAAACAACCATGGAAACTCATTAAGTAGTAGCGATCTTGAGGTCATCGACAATTTGATGGCTGATTTAGAGGGAGAGGCCAGTACCGAAAATTTTGTTATATTCGCTGATTCAATTGCTAAAGTTTATCAAAGCGGAGGAAAATTGGATAGTGCAGCTTTTTACTATGGCTTAATTGCCGAAAAAGCTCCAGCTCCTGAGAATTGGGAGAAAGCGGGGAATGCTTATTATGAGGCATTTGGTTTTTCCATGGAAGAAATCAAGACGAAAAGGTTGGGAGACAAATCGCGCCTTTATTTGAGTAAAGTTTTGGAGACCACGCCAGACAGGCTTGATTTGAAAACGAAGATAGCGATGACTTATGTATCCTCAGCCAATCCCATGCAAGGTATTACCATGCTACGGGGCGTTCTGGAAGAGGATCCTAAGAATGAGGAGGCATTGTTTAACATGGGCATTTTGTCTATGCAGAGCGGTCAGTACAAAAGAGCTGTGGAGCGTTTTGAAAAGCTTGTTGAGTATCACCCCGATAATATTCAGGGGCAATTTTATTTGGGGGTTAGTTTGTTCGAGTCCAATCAGAAGAAACAAGCCAAAACCCAACTAGAGGGATTACGTGAGAAAACTACAGATCCTCAAATTCTTTCGGGAATCGAGAATTATTTAGATAGATTATAATAAAAAATTGTTAAACTAAAACTATAAAATTATGCCTTGCGGAAAAAAAAGGAAGAGACATAAAATCGCTACACACAAGCGCAAAAAAAGATTAAGAAAAAACAGACACAAGAATAAGAAATAATCTTATTACTGTGCAATTAACACGTTCTTTTATTTTATAACAGAGACACAATTTGAGTTCAGAATTATTAATTGATTCCTCTCAAAATGGTAGTCGAATAGCCCTTCTTAAAGACAAGAGCTTGATTGAGCTTCATGTAGAAGAAGAAGACAACAAGTTTAAAGTCGGAGACATCTACCTTGGTGCTGTAAAGAAAATTGTAAATGGCTTAAACGCCGCCTTCATAGACGTAGGTTACGAAAAAGATGCTTTTTTACATTACCAAGATTTGGGACCACAGGTTAACAGCTTAAGTAAGCTGGTAAAATTAACCCGCAATAAAAGCCATAAAGGTTTAGACCTTAAAGGTTTTGAAAACGAACCTGAAATAGACAAGCTTGGAAAAATAAGCCAGGTCTTGTCTAAAAATAATCAGGTGTTGGTACAGGTTGTTAAAGAACCGATTTCTACGAAAGGGCCTAGACTATCGTGTGAGCTCTCCCTTGCTGGTCGATACTTGGTATTGGTGCCATTTTCTAACACGGTAAACGTATCCAAAAAAATACGCAGTGCCGATGAAAGGAAAAGGTTATCGCGGCTTATCACCTCCATCAAACCGGTTAATTTCGGTGTAATTATTCGTACAGTGGCAGAAGGACAATCTGTTACCGAACTGGATAAAGATCTTAGGACACTTTTAGAGTCTTGGGAAGATGGAATGAGAAAGCTTCAAAAAGCCAAAGTTAAAGACAAAATCATCGGAGAAATGAGTTTGGCCTCGTCTATTATTAGAGACCTGCTCAATGAATCTTTCGACGCAATCACGGTAGAGGATGAAGTAATTTATGATCAGATGCGATCTTACATAAGATCCATTGCTCCAGAAAAAGAAAAAATTGTTAAGCTTTACAACGGAAAAGCGAAGCTCTTTGAAAGTTTTGGTATAGAAAAACAGATCAAAAGCCTGTTTGGAACCACAATTAGTCTCCCCCAAGGCGGTTATCTCATTATTGAGCATACAGAAGCCTTGCATGTAGTGGATGTTAATAGTGGTAACAAATCAAATCAGGAAAGTGATCAAGAAAATACAGGCCTAAAAACCAATATGGTGGCCGTAAAAGAAATTGCAAGGCAACTAAGGCTTCGCGATATGGGTGGAATTATTGTGATCGATTTTATCGATATGAAAAAGGCCGATAATAAAAGGGCTATTTTCGAAGCGATGAAAGATGCAATGAGAGATGACCGATCAAAGAATACGGTACTTCCCCTTACCAAGTTTGGATTGATGCAAATCACCAGACAGCGCGTTAGACCTGAAATGAACATAGTAACCAAAGAAATTTGTCCTTCTTGTAATGGTACAGGTAAAATACAGGCCTCCATACTTGTGGCAGATAAACTGGTAAAAGATTTAGAGCACATTGCAATTCACCAAAACGAATCAAAGATTAAAATTGCATTGCACCCCTATTTACATGCCTATTTTACACATGGCATTTTCTCTAAAAGGATGCATTGGTTTTTTAAATATTATAAATGGATCAACCTGGTCGAAGATTCTTCACTACCGGTGACGGAGTATAAATTCCTGGATAATTCAGGAGAGCCTTTAGAAATAATTATAAAAAGCGAGTCTGAATAAGACTCGCTTTTTTTGCCTTTTTTGAAGATGTTTGTCGTATTCAATGGCAGAACAAAAAATTCAATCAATGCCAGTGAAAACCATTCTATTCAAATTTTGCTTCAGTTAATTTATCCAATCATTTTTTTAAAAAGCCAATTAGCAACAGTTTTCATGTATCATCTTGTAGGACAATAATTTTAAATATTTAGCATTTCCATTATACCTTTGGTGTGCCAAAACTAAAGCCTAATTCATTTTTTATCCCAATAATGTAAATCAGCATGATTCTCGAGGACAAAATCAACCAATCAGAAACCCGGATTTTCAAAGCAGTTTTTCCTAATACCACTAACCATTACGATACCTTATTTGGAGGAACGGCAATGAAGTTGATGGATGAAGTAGCGTTCATTACTGCTACTCGCTTCAGTAAACAACGCATGGTGACCATCAGCAGTGATAAAATTGATTTCACCAAGCCGATTCCTGCAGGTACAATCATCGAACTTTGTGGGCGCGTGGATCATGTAGGCAATACGAGTCTTAAAGTGAGGGTAGAGATTTTCGTAGAGCAGATGTATGATGATGTCAGAGAAAAAGCAGTTTCTGGCACATTTACTTTTGTAGCAATTGATAAGGATAAAAATCCAGTGAAAATCACTGTTTAATTGTCTCACTCAAAGGTAAGATATAACTGTCTATACATCCTATTAACCTGATTTCGACCTAATTTCATAAAAAAATCGTCATCAGTAGGCTTAGAGAGGGCTATGAGTGGCGAAAGCCGTGGGAATCACCACTATGTTTCATGAAGTCATTCAAGAGCATTACGCTTCTGATCATATGCCAGTACTGGCAAAGCTGGAATTTAAGCTTTGAGATTTATTAATTTTTTAATCTACACCACTATTTATCCTAATAAAGGTAGCTGGTTAATAATAATTTCATCTATTTCTCTGCCTTCTCCACCTGATGTCCTTAGCATTTCAAATTGTATGTTGAGTAGTTTTTGGTTATCTGTTTTTTTCGATATCTTGTAACAAAAAGTTTGAAAAGGAAGGCTCAATTCAATGGACATTGAAAAAAGTTAGTGGATGATTGCTAGGCTAATCCATCGATGCTATCCAATTTGAGGAAGTTAACCATTAATTAAAAATAGTATGAAAAACACCATTATGTTATTTTCAGTAGTAGCCATTCTATTGCTTAATACTGGGTTTTCCCTTGCCGGAAAGGGAGATTTTTATCAAATAAAAGTATATCATTTGTCCTCTAGTGCGCAGGAAAATGTAGTAGATGAATACCTGGAGCAGGCATATCTTCCAGCCATGCATAGAGCTGGGATTAAACATGTTGGGGTGTTTAAACCTGTTGCTTCATCGGACGGAAGTAAACCTGATGAAAAGTTGATTTATGTGCTGATACCTTTTGGTTCACAGAAAGATTTTTTCAAAATAGAATCAAAACTTTCTAAGGACCAGCAATATCAATCCGCTGGAGCCAAATATTTGAATGCCACCTATACCAATCCACCATTTGATAGAATAGAGACTATTTTGCTTAACGCTTTTGAGAAAAGCCCAAAGTATGATGTTCCTGATTTGGATGGTCCAAAGAAAGATAGAATCTATGAATTACGAAGCTACGAGGGGCATACTGAGAATATTTCCGCGAATAAGATCAAGCAGTTCAATGATGGCGATGAAGTAGGCCTTTTTAAAAGACTGGGCTTCAATGCTGTTTTCTATGGCGAGGTAGTAGCAGGCAGTACCATGCCAAATTTGATGTACATGACCACTTTTGAAAACAAAGCGGATCGCGATGCACACTGGGATGCATTTCGAAGTGATGCCTATTGGAAAGAGCTGTCTTCACTTCCAGAATACCAGCACAATGTCTCAAAAAACGTAACAAAATTTTTGTACCCTACAGATTATTCAGACCTTTAGTAATAAAAAAAACAGGGCTGAAAAGTTACTTTCCAGCCCTGTTTTTATTTGTTTCATTGAGATGATTGTTCAAATGTTATCCCTGTTTTTCGCAGTGAAAACTCTGCCCAATTAAATCCCTCCTGCTGCTGCGTTGGTTATATTTTGAAGGGCATTGGTGATCTGTTGGATTTCCGTATCACTTCCTGTAATCTGGTGACGCCGCCTTAAAAATTCTGGGTCATTGTAAGAAAGATGAACTTCTCCATCAGCATCCTCCCACACAAGAATTTTTTAGGGGTAAGTCCAGACCAATAGTTTGAGATTCCTGCATTAATGGGGTACCTAAATTGGGATTCCCGAATATTAAAATTTTTGTAGGCCTCAATACAAGTCCTTTGCTTTGGGCATTTGCCTGATGATCCAACTCGGCCAGGATGGAAAGGTTCTCATTTCCGGAAATGATGGTTTTTAAACTTTGGTAGGTTCCCTCAAAGTCCTGGGTACTCGTTACCGTTTCTACCCCTTCATTCCCAGTGACAGATTGAGAAACGCTACTACTTAGGTTATTTTGTATTGCTCCACCTACAAGGGTTTCGAGTGCTCCGGAAATTTGAGAGAGGCTCGCTTCTCCACCTAAGGCATGTCGAGATGCCAAATAGTCTGTGCTATTGTAGAGGGCAAAAACGTTATCGTCTTTTTTGTAAAACAACACTTTTTGAGGGAGGTCTAATCCCGCAAGCTGATTTTTCTGCATTAAAGGGGTGCCAAGATTGGGGTTTCCGAAAAAGATAATCTTGGTTGGCCCTAACTCCTTACCGACAGATGCAGCATTTTGTGCATGATCCACTTCTGCCACTATACTGATTTGATCGTTGTTATCCAGCGCCGTTTTTAATGCGGTGTAGGCCTCATCCAAAGAGACCGTACTTAACCCATATTTTGTACCGGGAACTTCAGGGTTAATTTCCTTATCAGGATCATTGTCGGAAGAGAGATTACATGAAGCCAGTAAAAGTAAACAACTGAAAAATGAGATTATTTTACCCATTTCACCTTTTTTAAATATGAATGTTAGATTATGTTTTTTAAGCTACTATCTGTTGTTCAATAACTGTTCCAATAAATTCTTTGATTTTTCGGGGAAGGATTCGGGTGCTAAATGGTTTGTAACGATAGCCTAGTTTGGTTAAGCTTTCAAGTACACTGTTGCTACCCGGAGGCTTAAACTTAATAGTTTTATATCCATCCAAATCTTCCTTGCTTCCTGTTTTTTCAAAATGCTACCAAATCCTCAGGATTGGTTCTGTTTCTATAATCCGCATCCAAAAACGCATATTCTATAATGCCGTCTTGACCAATAATATAGGTGGCAGCAAGAGGGAGCTCATTGTCTTTATTGCCATTGTAGGCATTCAGTTTAAACTTTTCCCCATATATTTTTGCTACTCGGTCCAAAAGTTGAAAAACTATGCCGTATTCTTTACCTCCTTTGTTGTCTATGCCACTTTCTACAACCGCATCTATACCTTTTTATAGCCGGTTTTAGTTTCGTCAGGAGCAGTTTCATTGAACTTGTCTTTTGGATGCTGTAAATGTTGCCTTTCTATTGATCGTATACTACATCCGTATAAATCCATTTTCAGAAATTCCTGCATCAGAATTGGGTAATCGAACAATAAATTTAATAAACCATCATTCTGACCATGGGAAAACGAAAATAAGCGAGCTTGTCAGTGTAGACGCTTTGGCCCTGGTTAGGTTTGGCCTCCGAGCACCCGATGACCCTAATATCCTTACCACCTTAAAAGTAATAGATGCTGAATTGAAAGTCGATACCCCCAAAGGCAGTTGTTGGTACCGCTATAACAATGATGGCTATGGAGAACATGAAAATGGCGATCCTTACGATGGGACCGGAATAGGTAGGGCATGGCCTTTATTGACAGGTGATAGAGGTCATTATGAGGTTGCGGCAGGCAATATAGAAAAAGCAAATAAACTCCTAAAAGCCATGGATGCGTTTACCAACAATGGCTTGCTGCCCGAACAAATATGGGACAAAGCAGATATTCCAGAAAAGGGTTTATACTGTGGATCGCATACGGGATCCGCCATGCCATTGACCTGGGCCCATGCTGAATATATCAAACTTTGTATACCTATCGATCATAAAAAAGTGTTTGATATGCCCGAACAAACGCAAGAACGGTATATATATAAAAAAAAGAAATCAGTTTATCAGGTATGGCATTTTGGAAATGGAGTCAAAATACTACCAAAAGAAAAATTTTTAAGAATTGAGACCTTCACGAAATGTGCCGTTCATTGGAGTGATAATGATTGGAAAGACAAGCACATAACTGAACCTAAGGAAAACGGTGCTGGAATTTTCGCTACCGACATTAAGGCAAATAAAAAATCAGTTAAAATCGAATTTACCTTTTATTGGAAAGAAGCGGACAAATGGGAAGGAAAGGATTTTTCCGTGAATATAGCGCATGAATAATTCGATTGACTTTGGAATAAATAAGGTTAAATCCGAAATATGCATTAGCCTTTCTATTACGTGATAAAATCACTTCCTGAGAAAGGTCAGGACAGGCTACGACAAACGCTATTTCAAAATCTGGGTTAAATGTAATACCCACAATAGACTTACTGTTATTATTTTTCAAGACCGTAGCCATACTTGTGTTTGTAAATGAAGTGGTGAAAGTATTTTGCTAAAGTGACAACAGAAATGACCTAGATCATGCTAATTTTTTTTCTTCCATGACTTAGGTCATTTCGATTGGCACGGAACCATCCGAAATTTGTTTTCCAAAACCTTGATCGGAAACGACCTTATAACCCTATAGTCATGAAAAATTACATTCGCCACTTTAACGAAATTGACAATAACGATGTACCAATTGTAGGTGGAAAAAATGCTTCTCTCGGAGAAATGTTTCAAAAGTTGACCCCTAAGGGGGTACAGATTCCCGACGGCTTTGCGACAACTTCTGAGGCATATTGGCACTTCTTAGAAGAAGAAAATATAAAGGATGAAATCTTCGCCCATTTGGCAAGATTGGATACCAAAGAGTTTTCGAATTTAAAGGAAATCGGAGCGGCCGTAAGAAAGATTATTATCGATTCAGAACTTCCAGAAGACATTAAAGAAGCCATTGGGGAAGGGTACGATACCTTAGTAAAAAAATACAAAGGTGATATTTCATTAGCAGTACGAAGCAGTGCTACAGCCGAAGATTTGCCAAATGCTAGTTTTGCGGGTCAACAAGAAAGTTATCTGAATGTAAAAGGAAAAGTAGAACTTATTGATTCCAGCAAAAGATGTTACGCATCACTATTCACCGACCGGGCCATTAAATATAGGCAAGACAACGGTTTTGATCACACCAAAGTGGCCCTATCCATTGGTATACAAATGATGGTACGTTCAGATTTGGCAGCTTCAGGAGTAAATTTTACGCTAGATCCTGATACTGGGTTTGACCAAGTTGTAATGGTCTCAAGTGTCTATGGCCTTGGGGAGAATATTGTTCAGGGCAGCATCAATCCTGATGACTATTTTGTCTTCAAGCCAAGCTTAAAAAATGGTGTAGCACAACCCATTGTTTCTAGAAAATTGGGCAGTAAAGAAAAGACCATGGTCTATGACGAATCAGGAAGCGGCACCATTAACCTTGACACTCCGGTAGAGAAACAGGAACTATTTGTACTGACCGATGCCGAGGTAATAAAACTGGCCCAGTGGTCATTGATCATCGAAGACCACTACAAACGTCCTATGGACATCGAATGGGCGAAAGACGGGTTGACCAATGAACTTTTTATCGTACAAGCCAGACCAGAAACCGTACAGAGTGCTAAAAAGAATAAACTGAAAATCAACACCTATACCTTATTGAAAAAGGGTAAGGAAATTACTCATGGAATGGGCTTGGGCAACAAAATATCATCCGGAAAAGCCCGCATATTGCATAGTCCTGAAGATTCTGATAAACTTCAACAGGGCGAAATATTGGTAACGGAACGTACCAATCCCGATTGGGATCCGATTCTTAAAAAAGCATCGGGAATCATTACAGACCAAGGTGGGCGAACCAGCCATGCCGCCATCGTTGCCCGTGAAGTAGGTGCTGCCGCAATAGTTGGAAGTAACAATGGTACAAAGGTGATTAAAGACGGACAAGACATTACTATTTCTTGCGCAGAGGGACATACAGGCATCGTTTACGATGGCCTTTTAGAATGGGATGAAAATGAAGTTGACATTTCCACTCTAGGAAAACCTGAGACACAACCTATGCTGATTTTGGCTGATCCTGAACAGGCATTCAAATTTTCGTTTTATCCATCTGAAGGAGTCGGATTGATGCGAATGGAATTCGTTATCAACAACTCCATTCAAATTCACCCAATGGCCTTGAAGCATTTTGATACCCTAAAAGATGCTGCAGTTAAGGAGAAAATTGAAAAATTGACACACCACTATCCTGACAAGTCTGATTATTTTGTACATAAGCTGGCTGAGGGTATTGCCACCATTGCTGCAGCCTTTTATCCGAAAGACGTTATCGTTCGAACCAGTGATTTTAAATCGAATGAATATGCCAACCTAATAGGCGGTACCGAATTCGAACCTGAAGAATCGAATCCGATGCTCGGCTTTAGAGGTGCTTCACGATACTATAATCCTAAATACCAAGAAGCCTTTGCCTTAGAATGTAAAGCGATTAAAAGGGTGCGGGAAACCATGGGACTTGACAACGTAAAAATTATGATTCCCTTCTGTAGGACACTAAAAGAAGCCGCCAAGGTTGTAAAGGTTCTAGAAAACAACGGCTTGAAACGTGGAGAACATGGACTTCAGCTTTATATGATGACCGAAATACCCAATAACATCATCTTGGCAGAACAATTTGCCGAATTCTTTGACGGATTTTCTATTGGCTCCAATGACCTCACACAATTGACCTTGGGTGTGGATAGAGATTCAGAATTGTTGAGTGATATCTTTGATATCAATGACCCTGGGGTCAAAAAAATGATTGCTATGGTCATAGCATCAGCTCATAAGACACATACCAAAATTGGGCTTTGCGGTCAGGCGCCAAGTGATTATCCCGAGTTTGCACAGTTTCTTGTAGAAAAAGGCATCAATTCTATTTCCTTTAATCCTGATGCTCTCATATCAGGAATCCGGAACATCAATGATGCTGAGAAAAGCCAACTTTAATTCAGGATTGCCGAAAGTAGTAACTGAACTAACTTTGAGTAAGATAAAACCAAAAATATGGGGTTTTTAGAAAATAATTTAATACCGAATATTCGTGGCAAGGTCTGTTCAAATGAAATTAAATGAATTTGGATTTAGGAAATTCCTAAGCGATTTCCATAACCTAATTTTTAGTGTAAAACTTATAGTTAATTAAAGATATTATGATAGAACAAATTGAAAAATTCGACAATAATCTATTGCCTATTTCGGGTTGAATTTCGAATGAAAATTTTAGAACAGAGTTATGGGAAAACTAATCTTGGTAAGGCACGGAAAAAGTCTCTGGAACGTCAAAAACGTATTCACTGGGTGGACAGATATCGATTTGGCACCGGAAGGTATCGAAGAGGCTGAGAAAGCAGGGGAGCTCATCAAATCGAACCTTATAAACATTGATATTTGCTTTTCCTCTTATCTAAAAAGGGCCATCAGAACGGCATGGATTCTTTTGGAAACAGCGGAAATGATGCATGTTGACTGCCACTATAGCTGGAAGCTAAACGAAAGGCATTATGGGGATTGGCAAGGAAAGAATAAAGATGAGGTACTTAAAGAGGTTGGAGAAGACTACTTTTTAAACACTCGAAGAGGCTACGACACCGCTCCTCCAAGTCTATCTACCAATGATGAACGAAATCCTAAATTCGATCCGAATTATAAAGCTTTGGATGTATCTGACTTACCCTTGGGTGAGTCGCTAAAAGACACTTCTAAAAGAGTCGTCAATTACTTTTTCGAAGCCATCGCTCCAGAACTGGCGAAAGGCCGAACCGTATTGATATCTGCTCATGGAAATTCATTGCGCGCACTTATAGAATATCTAGAACATATTTCGTCTGACGAGATTGCCAAGGTTGAAGTAGCGACGGGCGTACCCCATACGTATGAATTCGATGGAAAATTGAATGTAATAGCACATTACCAATTAAAATAAGGCGAAAAAACTATTATTAAAAATTTTAAAATGGCCCGTATAATCACACTTACCCTAAACCCGGCAATCGACAAAAGCACCACTGTAGCAGGAATTGGCCCAAATACAAAATTATGCTGTACGGAACCAACCTACGATGCTGGAGGTGGAGGTATAAACGTATCTCGGGCCATTCGTAAATTAGGAGGTACCTCCCTTTGCAACTACTTTGCCGGTGGTCCTTCAGGAGATATTTTAAAGCAACTTTTGGACGATCAACAAATTGAGCAAGTGGTGTTTGCGATTGGATAAAAAAGCAATAGCCTATTTTAGAAACGAATTATAAAAAGAGCAATGGAACTTGAAAAATATTTAAAAGAAGAAACTTCCTACCTATTAGATCACGAATGCACTACCATTTCCAAAGATAAAATTAACCTACCAGGCCCTGATTTTACCTATAGGATCATGGCACCTAGCGATCGCTCGAATAGGGTTTTGGGAAGTCTTCAACAGTTATTTGACAATGGCAGACTTGCGGGTACAGGCCATTTATCACTGTTGCCTAAAATCACACCATTATGAGAATGCCGGAAGGACTTACTGTGCCTTTAATTCATGAACCTTTGATTCCCTTGGCGGTGGGTTCAAAAAAGAATTTGGGCCATAAAAACGGAAACGTGTTAGCGGGCGACGTAGGTGGAACAAAAACGAATGTTGCACTTTTTGAATTGAAGGATGGACGCCTTTTTCTACAGAAATATGGCCATGTAAGTTGGGAACGTTTGCTGTCCGGTCAAGGAATATGCGATACGTATCAACTGATGCGGGAAGTTAGAGGTGGAAATGAAACGGATGCCTTTAAGGCAAAAATGAAAAAGGAAGATCCCGCAGCTGTAATTACCAAGACAGCTATGGAGGGTACCGATACAGTTTGTATGGAAACCTTGGACCTTTTTGTTCGGTTTTTAGCTATAGAGACGGCACAACTTGCCTTGAAATTTAAAGCCACTGGTGGTATTTACATCGGTGGAGGAATCCTACCTAAAATTATTAAAGGAATGAATCGAGAAGTATTCAACAACAATTTTATGCAATCGGGCCGTTTGAATTCACTTTTGCAAATGGTTCCTGTAAACGTTATTCTCAATGACAATACGGCTTTGCTCGGTGCGGGTTACTATGCTGCAATGTCAATTGAATAAGGGTAAAAAATATTTAATAGAAGGTAATAATAGTTTTATGATCCATATTCCATAGAAAAACCGGAGTTTATCTTTTCCTTTTACTGGCCTATTTAATGTTTCGCTTTCTGCAAAAAAGAGCCTCACAATTAAAAAGCAATACACCAGTTTACGTATCCGAAAATTAAACGCTTTTTGGTAGACAAAACGCCCCATAGCATAATTGTTGCTACCTAAAAAAAGGTAGGCCATATAGTAAACCTATTGGGTCTTTAGGTAAACGAGGCAGCTACTGGTTTTTTAAAAGCTACTTTCTGAAATACTACTAAGATTTTTTTCTACGCTCCTCACCTAAGTCAGGCACTTCGCTCACGTCTATCCATAATTTTGAATTGGTTAGTGGGGTTTTACAAAAGTACAGTCCTAAGCTCCAATTTTTTATCAAAAAAATAGAAAAATGAAGACTAGATAGTATTTTCAAACGTATCCATAGTTAATGTGGATTTTCAAATGGCAAAGCCCAGGCAGAGAAACTAAACAAAATACAATACCTCTTAAGTCAATTAGAAGGCTTGCCCAATAATGAAACCGATATGGTGAATCCTGATTTTGAAATGATTGCAAAGGCTATGGGGTTCAGAGGGATTTCAGTTACAAAACCTGCCGATGTAAAACAATCCTTGGAAGAAGCATTTGCACACGATGGCCCTGTTTTAGTGAGTGTATTTACCAATCCGCAAGCATTGGCCATGCCACCAAAAATGGAATTTGACCAAATGAAAGGTTATGCTTTATCGATGAGCAACATTTAATCTTGTTGTCGTCAAGTGTGGTCAACCAATGCAAATACTGCATATCGGCACATACGAGAGGGGCAAAACAAAATAGAATTTCTTCTAAATCCACCAACTAGATTCGTAAACAATTGCCAGTATCAGATGAAAGGTTGAATGCGCTGGTGACGCTTACTCAAAAAATTACGGTGGACAGAGGACATCTCGAAGCAGCCGACTTAAGCACCTTTTATAATGTAGTTTTTTCACCAGTGCAGGTGACGGAAGCTATTGTTGGTGTATCGCTTAAAGTAATTAGCAACTACGTCAACCATGTTACTGAAAATATTATTTCAGAAGACATGGAGCCGTTTGCTGTGGGGAAAGAAATTGAAGACTAATAAACAAAGGATATCAAACAATATCATTTTAAACAATAACCTGCCAGGGCATTGAAATAGGGGATATACCAAATGGGTTTTTTTTAGAATAGTACAGTAAGAACGATAGTCTCCCAATGACAATTTAGGTACGAACCGCTGGTAAAAACGGAAAGTTTACGTTGGAGGGTTTTTTTAGCCTTTTGTTTATCAGCGTATAGGTAAATGCATAGATCTCGGTACTATCGATTTAGCGAATTGGCTTATAGAAAATACCGTGACGGTTATTGGATTGCTTTTTCAATTTTCCATAGATTTTACCAAAGCCACTTCAAAAAGCAGAACAAGAAGGCCCACCTCCAGCAAATAATAAAAACAGTAATGAAAAATCTGGGTAGACTCAGATTTATACCTTCAAAAAAGCTCCAGTTATTATTTCCCAGGATTCTGTTTAAACAGATCTGATTTTTTTGTACTAAAAGTTTTGTTCTTCATTCTTTTACCCCCGTAAAAGGTATCAGGCCTATGGGCTTTTCAGTTTCGTTCAGAAGAGGTATTCAAAAACTTTTCCAATACTTTTCGTTGCCACTCACCTACTGCTGCAAGGTTGGTTTCTGCATTCATCAATACGAGACCATACCCTAAACGAGATAGTTTACAATCGCTAATGACCTCGTTGGCGATACTGCTAAAAACAGGTTTAAAATGTTCACGAATATTCATTTTTGATGACTTGGCGACATTCATTGCCCTCACTACGGCATCATGAATTTGTTGGGGCGATAAACCTTGGTACAAAAGGTCGCTAGCGAGGCAATGCATACGCAGATTATAATAGAAATCCATAAAATTATCGATACTTTCTGCCGTTTGCTGTTCTAGTTTATATATTGAGACTTGCATAATCGAATCATTTTTAATCTAAGGTTGAATTGAAAAAAGCCAAAATCAAATTGTAAAGATTTATTTTCCCGTTACTTGACCAGGATTATAAGGTTTTTCGAAGAACAACTTATTGCCCTACTTGGAACCTTTTGAGAAGACTGGCTTCGAGACTCTGGCGGGCATTTTCTAAAAGCTGCTTTACTTCGTCCAGGCTTTGGTCGCGAATGATGGCAATTTCACTTACCGAAAATTGATATTCGGTTGCCAATTCAAATACGGTTCGCATGGGCAATGGTAAATAATGCAAAACCATATCGGTATGTCTTTTAATGTTTTCTTTACCCAAATCTTTATCGAGCTGATCCATTAATTCTTTTTTGTCGTCTTCTATAAAAACATGGTTCAATACATAGTCGTTTTTGGGGTATGAAATATCGTCTAACTCATCAATCATCACCAAATCGCCTCCACCATCAATACTAAACTTTTCTTCCATCTCATCCCATTCCGGACGGGAATAGTCATCAATGTTCTTTAAAAAATACTCGTTGAATTCTTCATTTACAAGGGTCTCTTCCAAAAGCTTATCGGCTTTCATAAATATCCAGGAATGCAGATTCTCTTGGTTATGCACCTCATTAAAATTATCATAGACTTCAATAAAAAGCTGATCGATAAAATCATCTATTTTATACTTGCCTTCAGGTAAATTCCGCTTGGATAAGGCCGTAGCCATTCTTTTAGCGATATAGCGTTTTACATGGTACAAATCTTTTAACAATAAATTGTTAAAAGAAGCTAGATAATTCTGCTGTCTAAATTTCTTTAAATCTGAAAATGTACTGGCAACGAATACATTAAATCCTGATTTACTTTCGTAATACTTTTTAGTTTCCATGTTATTTCCTTTAGGTTTAAAGAGACCCTAAAAATGCAGAAACAGGAGATAGAATACCATGACTTATATCAGCCTCAAAAAAATAAAAAGGTTCGGGTACAATAGCTAAGGTCAAGGATATGGTTCACCAGTTGTCAGTAATGCTTTATTAAGGTATGGAATGAGCATCTTTCAATTTCTCAAGCTGATTTTTATTTTCCAAAATCAAAATGGCCAGCCCTGTCAAAGAGAAAAGGTGCGCTTTCATTTAGCTTTTTAACCCGAGTTGGAAGACTTAGAAAAAGGGTTCTTTTTATATTTTTTATTAGACTGACCCATATCATGGTAAACCAAATAACCAAAGTATACTTTTGAAGAATCGATCATTAAATAATGACCGCTAAATACACTAACAAAAAAAGACAAGGAAAATGTCAACAACAATTTTAGATTCTGCACAAAAGGTGGTTAAGAACTGGTGGCTATCAATCTTATTAGGTATTCTGTACCTAGTTGCTGGTTTTTGGGTGGTGAGAACCCCAATGGAAAGCTACATATCCTTGAGCATTATAACCTTACTGTTTTCATTTCTACTATGGCAAATCCTATATTTGCCGGTTTGAGCATTGTATACATGACAGCCTTTGCCTTCATTACCGCAGGTTTGTTCCGTATATTACTCGGCTTTAATCTTTTCCTATACGAGTTACAGGTTTAGCCACTTTGGTTATTTGCTGGTTTGTAGATGCGTTGAGAAATAGATTGTTTGTAATAATAATTAAGCCTTGCTAAGAAACTTAGGGGAGGTTGAAACACTGTCCTTTCAGTTTACTACTTAACCAAGCCAAATGTTTTTATAGTTTACTTTTCTTTTTTCTTTATCAAAATTTTGGCTTGGCGGACTTTCTAGAAGCTCTGAACTCCCGAATACCACTAAACCCCTATTTTTTCTTTGGCCATGTTGTATGTCGTGACATTTTTTCTTTTGTAGCAGGCTGTCTCGGTTTACCTCCGTGTGTTGGACAGACATACTCTTTGCCAATTTTTGGCTTGTGTGCTTGCTTGGAGCGACTTGGGAATGTATATGAATGTGAAGGGCTGGCATTATTCAATCAATTGTCCTACTTTGTTTACTACTTTGTACTCCAATTTCTCAAACTCATTGAAATGAGCCTTTCCACATTTTATTTTTATTTGCTCGTCTTCTGTCAATTTTGACAAATCCACTTGTGGAGTGCCAGTATCCTTAGTTTCTGCAACAAAGTAAATTCTCCCTGCCTTGCCGCCAGGCAGGTTGTCATCTTCAAACACCAAAGCCCAATCAGGATTGTAATTGCCAATAGGAGTGGGGATTTTAAACCAATTTGGTAATTTGAAATAGAATTTAATCTGGTCGCTTGTTTCACAGTCTTGAGCAAACATGCTTTCAACGCCCGAATCTAAAGGAACATATTCTTCATAAATGGTTTTTGAGGTATCCGTCACCTTGAATGAAAAGTCATTAAGATATACTTCCAATTCTTGTGCTTCAAACAATGCCATTTCATATCCTGAACCTCCGATTTTTTGATACTTGATACCATCTATCATCAAATCATACAGTGTTCGTTTAATGGCTTTGGTAGATAAATCTAAAAACAGCTGAGGGTTAGTTAGAATATCGCCAATTCTGCCTGACTTGCTCAAAATCTCTTCAATAGTAGAACGAGTCAATTCTGTTTTGCTTTGTATGTAACCTAAGACATCAGGTATTTTCCATGAATACCCTCCGTAAGATTCCACTTTGTCTCCAGCATACATGGTGTCTACACCTTCATCATTCATGCTGATTTGCACTTTGGTGGAACGAATAGAAGGGGCTTTGATTTCAGGCAAGACTTTAATCGCCTTGGCTGCTAGGGTGATTAATTCATCCGTTTTGTAATCAACACGATACGTTGTTTTCTTTTTGAGATTTTCCCATATCTCCAGGAATTTAGGGTCGGCTTCAAATCCTTTGCGGTATTTTATAGCTGTACGTTGTCTTTTGTTTTTTATTTTTCCTTTGAATTCAACACCACAATCGTCTTCAATTTCTTTTTGAAGTGCCTTGGAAAAATCATCGTAGGATTCGTTGGCTATTACTGTTAGACGGTTGATGTTTTGGTCGTAGGTTCTTGTTCCTGTTTGGTCAACAGCTAAACGCAAACCTCTACCAATTTCTTGACGCTTTTTTATGTCTGATTTGGTTTCATTCAAGGTGCAAATCTGAAATACGTTTGGATTGTCCCAACCTTCACGTAAGGCAGAATGGGAAAAAATGAATCGAAGAGAATTATCCAGATTCAATAGTTTCTCCTTGTCTTTCATGATGAGACTGTAAGTATCATCATCAGCCTTTGTTTCTCCTGAAGTGTCTTTGAAAGCACCTTTTTTGTCTTGTGAGAAATACCCGTTGTGTGTTTCTTCTACCGAGAATTTATCCAACTCCTTAAATGCAGGTTTTGTAATGTATTCTCGATAAATTTCTTCAAACCATTGGGCAAATTTTCCTTTGATTGAGCTTCCTGAGGCATCATAACTTCGATAGTTAGCCACCTTATCAATAAAGAAAAGAGACAAAACCTTAATGCCTAATTTGTTGAGGCGTTTTTCTTTTTTCAAATGCTCTTCAATAGTCTTTCGGATTTGAAATTTCATGACTTCATCTGTCAATCCACCTTGACTATCTCCTTTATAAAGTAAGTTCCCATTAGAAATAGAAATACATTGGTTTGCCGCATCAATTTCTTCAATGATGTATCCATCTGAATAGATTTCTCTTTCGTTGGAGAGTTTGTACAAATCATCACCAACCTTTACTGTTAGTGTTTTCTTTTTTACGCCTCCATTCTCGTTGCTGTTTATGGAGACCTTGGCCGTTACTTTTGTTTTGGTGGCGGTGATAGATTCTACCGAAACAAACGCATCGTTATAGGCATTTTCTTCAATGATAGAATCAACTTCAATTTGCTTCACTAAGCCAAGATCATACGCTTTAACAGGATTTAAACTGTAGGTAAGATTGTATTGATTTCTATGAGTGGCCGAATATCGAAGCGTACAAAGCGCTTTTAAATTCTCAATTGCTGCAATACGTTTTTCGGTTTCCATATTTTGTGGCTCGTCCACAATCACTATCGGATGGGTAACCTGAATAAATTCTAATGGCTTTTGCCCATTCAGCTTGTCATTAGCCTTATTGATAATATTTTCATCCTTGGCGAAAGAATCAATATTAATCACCATTACTTCAATATTGTTAGTAGTGGCAAAACCTCTCAGGGTGGAAACCTTTGTGCTATCATACACCTGAAAGTTGACGGGTACATTGTCATAGAGTGTTTGAAAATGCTCGTGTGTAATCTCCAAGTTTTTCAATACGCCTTCACGAATAGCCACTGAAGGCACTACAATCACAAACTTTTTGAAGCCATACAATTTATTCAGTTCGTAGATGCTTCTGAGGTAGACATAGGTTTTTCCTGTTCCTGTTTCCATTTCTACGGAAAAGTGCATCCCGTCTAATTCATTGGAAACAGACACCTCACTAATTGCCTGTATTGATTTAAGATTGGTAAGAATCTGTTTTTCAGATAAAACAAGGTTATTACTCACACCTTGAATGAAGGAAGCTTGTTTTTCTTTTAGTCCAAATTCCACAATAGAATCCTCTAAAGGCTGTCCCTCAAATAAATCTGTGATGGATTTTATGGCGTCTTGTTGATATTGCAGATTCGATTCAAAGGCTAATTTCATACTGCTTATATCGTTTTAAATTCAATCCCTGCATCCTTCATTTGCAGTACCGTATTGGTTTTAAGCTGGTCATTGCCTTTGAATAATTTGTCCAATGCAATGACTTTGATTGGTTTCGAGGCGATAACCACATCAATAATCCCTTGTGTCGCTTTTTCTAGTAGCAGCACTAATTCATCCTCATTAATCGTATAGTAATTCCCCTCCTCTGGAGGGGTGCCCGATAGGGCGGGGTGGTCCTTACTATCCGGGGTGCCCGATAGGGCGGGGTGGTCCTTACTATCCGGGGTGCCCGATAGGGCGGGGTGGTTGTTAAGCATTTCCATTACCGCATTCATCTTCTTCATCACATCTACTACAGGTATATGTATTACAGTGAGCCCGAGGTTTTCTAAAAAGGCATCTCTTTCCGCATCGTATTCTAATTTATCATCGTGACTGCTTCCGTCTATTTCTATGACCACATTGCAATTCGTGCAATAAAAATCAACAATATAATTTCCAACAATTTTTTGTCTATCGAAATCAAAACCCTTGAATTGCTTTTTTTTGACTTGGTTCCAAAACAATACTTCAGATAAGTTGCCAGCCTGTCTTAGTTCTTTTGCTCGTTCTTTCAGTTTTGGGTTGAAAGGCAATTCAAAGTAATTTTTAGCGTTTCTGCCGGCAGGTCTCGGGGAGGGTAATTTACCACCCCGGTCTTCGACCACCCCTCCACGGGAGGGGAATTTTTGTTCTATTTTACTATTCAGGTCTTTACCGCTTTTGAGCAATAGCTCGTACACCATGTTCTCAGTAGTGGCAGATGCAGAAACAGGGTCAATAAATAGTTTTATTTGTTCTTCCAGAGCTTTGGCGTCTTTGCCTCCTATCTGTTGCCATTGTTTGAAATTGCTGTTATCAAGTTTAAGGACTTTAAAACCCAAATCTTGAGATTTCAAATTCTCAATTTTGGTTTTGAGGTTTTCTATTTCTGCTTTGGTATCGTCTGTTGGTAGTTCACCTTCCCATTTTTTGATTTCTGTTTCTGTATTTTTGATTTCAGCCATTATTTCTTCCTGAATTTTATTGCCAGCCCTACGGATGCGTTCTTTGAAGATATCGGCTATGGTACTATAACCTGCTTTGTAGGCTTCACTTTTTTCTTCACATAATTCGGGTAGCTGGACACAGACGTATTTTCGGTTGCCCCCGTCTTCTTTGTTTAAATCCATTACAGCATGAGCAAGCGTGCCTGATCCTGAAAAAAAGTCTAAAATAATAAAATCATCTTCCGTATTTGTACTTAGTAAATGTTTGATCAGACTTGTTGGTTTTGGAAATGAAAATATTTTTTGATTGAATAATCTTACAATTTCTTTATTACCGTCTTCACTCATACCAACTTCTTTTGGAAAAAATGTCGACACAGCTTTTTTTGCATCTTCTGAGCCATACTTTTTAAGTGCTTTAGCCTTATCCTCACTTTCAAAAACTCTATAAGAAGGAATGGTAATATTAAAAAAATCATAGTCACCTGGAAAAACGATTTTACCCTTTTCATAGTAGGATTGAAAAGTATCCTTAGAAACCCCCCACACTCTTTTCGGGTTATGAGGATACTTTATATTTGTCTTCGGGTTGATTAATTCAAATGCAGAATTGGGTCTTTCTTCTTCGCTTCTTTGAGTAGTTAAATCAGAAAGTCTCCATCTATCGTTAGGGAAATCAGCACTTTTAAAATATTTTCTTTCAATGTTAATTCCAGCACCATATCCACCTTTTGTAAATGTGAGAATCCATTCATAATCTTGAGATATTCCAAATGGAACATCGCTTTTGGCTGTTCTTTTTCTCCAAGGAAATAAAGCCACAAAATTCTCCTCTCCAAAAATTTCGTTCATCATTAGACGAAGGTTATGCACTTCATTGTCATCAATGGAAACGAAGATCACTCCATCTTGCCGTAGCAGGTTTTTCGCTAAATACAACCTTGGCATCATCATATTTAGCCAGTTGCTATGGTATTGACCGTTTTCTTTGCTGTTCTTTTTGAACATACCGTCTTTGGTCATGTAGCCTTCTTCGTCTTTGTCGCCTACACGCTTTTCATAGTCTGCTTTGCTTTCAGAAAACTTGTCGGGGTAAATGAAAGAGTCATTACCAGTGTTATAAGGCGGGTCTATGTAGATCATTTTCACCTTGCTGAAGTAGCTTTTTTGTAGCACTTTCAGCACTTCCATATTTTCACCTTCAATGAAAATATTTTTGGTTTTGTCAAAGTTTACACTTTCGTCTTTGGCTGGAATCAAAGTCTTGGTGGTACGGGTTTGCAACACTTTAAAAGCCTCACTTTTACCAGCCCAGTTCAGCACATAGCGTTCGTTGGCAAAGTTTATGTCCTTACCAAGAGTGGCTTTAAGTTTTTCCCAGTCAATTTTCCCTTCGCTAAATGCTTCAGGTAAAATCTGCTTTAAGGCATTTAATTTTTCTTGTTCAGGTGTTAGACTTGCTCCGTCCATATCTATAATGCTTTTCTTTCAATGAGTAATGCTGCGACTTCTACGTTTAGGATTTCAGCAATCTTGTATAAGTCCTCCAAACTTGGTTGTCTTCTGTTCTGTGCATAAGAGTTCACCATGTTGTAACTCTTTCCCAGCCGTTCAGCCAGCCAAATCTGCTTTATTCCTTTCTGCTTTAAAACCTCTTTAATCCGGTTCATTTTTGAATGATCTATTCAGGTAGCCAAAATAAGGGTAATATTTGATTATCTCATTCAATGAGTATAAAAATCCCTATTCGATTCGAGTGGTGGTGGGTGGGGGGAGATTTTAGCTTCCTGTATCAAGAACGAGACAGGCTTTTTGATTTTTTGAGGTGGGATTTGTGTGTTGGCAATACCAAATGTGCGTTGGGTTTTTCTACGTTCTCGGATGGCAAACCACTATCGAGGCTTTTCCAAGCTTACCAGGATATCTTCAAGTTTCTCGACAGCCAATCTCTTGCCTCTGGCCAAAAATAGATAACTTCCATTGTGCAGGTTCTGGACATTCAGAATAGCTTTGGCCTCACTTATACCCAGTCCCCTTAAAATGCCAAATGGACCACCAGATAATTCGCCAATTGTTCTTCCCCCTACCGGATTAAGAAAGGTAAGCGCTAAAAAACCAACTACAAACAGATAGCCTATTTCTGGGTTATAAAAGGTGTCAAAATTGGTGTCGTTACCCAAAAGTTTCTTAAAAAAGGTGTGTAATTGTCTTTTTTCTTGAACTAATTTCTTTGGGTTATTCTCATTGGTATTTCCTAGATTACCGATAATTGAAAGTGTTATTTTATCGGAATCAATTTCATGAATCGCTTTTAAAGCGTTTTTTAGCTCAGTTATTTGAGCATATGATTTTATAAGAACTTGTTTTTGTTCTGTTTCTGGATCGTGCATGTGTATTACCTTTTAGAGATAGCATTATCATAGGTTGGGGTGTTCTCTATTAGCTAATTTACAATGGCACGCTTTTAATTAGTCTGATCTAGGTCATGTTGTTAATAATTTCACCATTTAAATTTTTTAGCAAGCTTAAACATTCAAAAAAATTGAAATCATAGCAAGTGATATTGGAATTGTATTATTGGTAGCGACATTGGCATAATCTTAAAGGTCAGGCCCTGTGTGCGAATGCTTTAATTCATGTTTTATTGGTGGGGTTACCTAAGCGATAGGAAGCACTAGTCAATT
>Ga0209390_10000412_pt1 | contig 83554 bp, 82 predicted proteins | sample BON01_FD_187212 | JGI IMG/M metagenome (GOLD analysis project Ga0209390, IMG submission 187212) | Freshwater microbial communities from Lake Bonney liftoff mats and glacier meltwater in Antarctica - BON-01 (SPAdes) (version 2) | ecosystem: Environmental > Aquatic > Freshwater > Ice > Glacier... | reverse complement strand
GACAAGGTGGTCATTCTGGAAGGCGAACGCGACCCGCTTCGCCGAGCTCAGCGAGCCGTTCATGGCTTGGAGCGGATGTTCCGTAAAACCCTCTTTTTTACCCGGTACGGTCCGATTGAGCTTGCCACCCATTTTGCGAAACTGTGCGCTGCCGATCAGATCATGATGAGCCCGAATGCGATCCAGACCCTGCTCGCGACCCTGCATTATTATTGCGAGCGGAAAGACAAACGATTCTCCAATACCACCGGGGTGGAAGTGCTCTACGAATCCTCCCGCAACTGTTTTCTTGAGCGTTGCAGCTTAGCCAATCGCATGGATCTCGAACTCGAAGCCCGCGACCTGGAAATTCCTCCGGATAGCAGTTTGCAAACCGCATTAGATCGCTCCCCTGCCTTTGTCACTTGGTGCCCAAACTGCCACAAAGAAAACCCCTGGCTCCCGGAATTGGCACCCTCCTTCGTTTGTCTCCACTGCGAGACGCCCTACTCCGCCCCTTGGGGGACATGGAAAGAAGCGGCCACCTATCGCGAGACTCGATCCGCCTCCGGCCCGAGCGGGTCAGTCTCACGGCCACTACCCCGCGTTCCCCTGCCCTCCCGCTTGAGCTGATTCTAAAACAGCCGTTGATAGCGGAGAGATGATGGAAGGGAAATGAGCAACTTGCGGTTGACCGTGTCGATCCCCCGAACAAGTGAACCCAATCAACGACATATGCCCTGGCATGCAGATCCCAACCTGCACCGGGTGCGAAGCAACGCCCAAGCTTTCAATTATCCAGCCACTCTCAGCCTCTGTTTTGAGGCTGACCCGGCTTCAGCGGACAAAAAAATCCCCGGCTTCTCAAAAAGAAAACCGGGGATTGAAATTTATTGTTACTTGGGAAATTCTTTAATCACCAACTCGACTTGGTCACTCCCGGAATCATTCCGCTGAGGGCCAATTCGCGAAATGCGATCCGGGATAGTTTGAAACGACGCATAAAAGCGCGACGACGACCAGTCATAAGGCAGCGATTCGTCAAACGAACCGGGCTCGCATTGCGAGGAAGTTGTGAAATCGAAGCGTAATCCTTCTTTTTCTTTAATTCCGCGCGGAGATCCGCATATTTCTCAACTGTCTTCCGCTTGCGCTTGTCGCGCTCGTGCCATGATTTTTTCGCCATAAGAGTGAGGAACGACCCTATCCGTCCCCGGAAGGAAAGCAAGTCCTTTTGAGAAGAAAATACAGGGGCGTTCAAGCCGCTCCCATCCATTGGCTTTGAATTTCCGCTTCGGTCCGATAAAAAGGCCTCTCCGCCCCATCATTATTCCGTGTCTAAAACCCGCCGCCAGCCCAAAAAGAAGCGCCGAGCCCACCGTCCCCGTCGCTCGTTCACTGGCCGGATGATCCGGGCTGGGTTTAAAATTGCGCTCATGGCAATCCTGGTGTGGACAGTGATTGCGCTCGGCTTGTACGCTTGGGCGCTGACCTATGATCTTGCGGCCATCAGCGAGATCCCCCGGCGCTCAGTCATTCTCGACAAATACGGAAAATTCTACAGCCGTCTGTCTGGTGAAAACCGGGTCGTGGTCCCCTTCGACAAGGTTTCCAATGATTTCGTCAATGCCCTCCTCGCCCGGGAGGACACCCGGTTTTATTCCCACCATGGGATCGACCCGATCGGGGTCGGCCGGGCCATTGTACGAAACTTCATCGCCGGGGGATTTCGTGAAGGGGCCAGCACAATCACCCAGCAACTCGCCCGCAATAGCTTCCCCCTCGGCGGAAAGACTCTCCGCCGCAAATTGATCGAAGCCGCCCTCGCCTATCGGATCGAAACCGAGCTCTCCAAGGAGGAGATCCTCACCGCCTACATGAACCGGATTTACTTCGGAAGCGGCTACTATGGAGTGGAAACCGCCAGTCAGGCTTATTTCAACAAACCGGCCTCCCGGATGACCTTGCCCGAGGCGGCCATGTTGGCGGGACTCATCCGAAGCCCCAATCGATTCTCGCCTTTCAATCATTTGGAAAAATCGGTGCGCGAACGAGACTCGGTCCTCCGTCGCATGCGGGTGCTCAATCTCATCACAGCTGCGCAATTGGACACCGCCCTCGCCTCGACGCCCGCCATCCCGCCCAAGCCCAGCCCCTCCTTCAAAAACAACTGGCCGATGGCCACCATTCTGAGTGAAGTCGAACTCGCCATCGACCAGGATCCCTTTGAACACGGGGGCCTCACCATCCTCACCACCATCGACCCGATGCTGCAAAACGCAGCCGAAGCCAGCGTCCGTCACCGCTTGGAGATGATCGAGTCCCGGCCAGAATTCCCCCATCGTCCGATGAAGGATTTCTCCTCCCAAAACATGGACGATCAAAATGCCATCCCCTATCTCGAAGCCGCCGCTATCGCCATCGACAACCAAACCGGAGGCATCGCCGCCATCGTCGGCGGACGGGACTACGGTCGGAGTAAATTCAACCGGGCCCTTTTCGGCCGACGTCCCATTGGATCCGCGGTCAAACCGTTTGTGTACGCCCAGGCCTTCGAGCAGGGGTTAAAACCCAATTCTCTTATCAGCGATGCGCGACTCACGGCAGGTGACCTCCCGGCCGGACAGAGCGGATACGATCCGGCTAACTCCGACGGCACCTACGGCGGCGACCGCCCCGCTTCCGAAGGATTGATCTACTCCCGCAATACCATGTCCGTCCGGGTCGGCGTCCAAGCCGGACTCGACACCATTGCCGCCTCAATCCGGCGAGCCGGCATCACCACCGAACCACCGCGCTATCCTGCCCTTTGCCTGGGCGCCTTTGAGGCTAATCTCAAAGACCTCACCGCCGGGTACACCACCTTTGCCACCGGAGGGATCAAGCTCCAGCCGCACCTCATCACCAGAATCACGGATGAAAACGGGAAACTCCTTTTCAAGGCCACCCGGGGGACTCTGCGAATCTTCTCTCCCGCCGCCACCCAAATGACCTCATCCCTTCTCGAAGATGTCCTCACCCTGGGAACCGCGTCGCAGGCCCGGCGCTACGGACTTCGCCATACCGCCGCAGGAAAAACCGGCACCACCAATGACTACCAGGACGCCTGGTTTATCGGGTTCGACCGACGTCTCACCTGTGGAGTCTGGGTCGGATTTGACCGCCCCCAGAAAATCATGCCCGGCGGCAGCGGAGGCACCCTCGCCCTCCCCATCTGGGTGGACATTATGGAAGCTCCGCAAGGTCCAAGTCGCGAGTGACGATCACGGGAAAGACTCGACCGATGCGGGGTTCCGGCTCGTTGCACCGACTTATTTTCCAGGAAAAGAGTTCCTTCCGTTTCCGGAAAGCTGCATTTGACCCGCGCCACCACTGTTTCCAAGATCGAGAATCGCGGCCCGCTCTCGCTGATGGCGTCCGCATTCAGACCCGCCCGGTCATCGCGTCCACCCGGGCCTTCACCGCCGGGTCCATCGTGATGAGCGGCGGCCATTCCCTCGCAAATCCCTCGCCCGCCAATTTCTTCGTCGCGTCGATCCCCATTTTCGATCCCCTGGCAATCTCACTCGTGGCATGATCAAGCACATCGGAGGGCCCTTTGGTCAACATGCTGTCGCGCTGGGGATCGGTGTTCGCGCACAAATGGAACAACACCTCGCTCGTGGTGTGCACATCGACCCCCGCATCCACCACCACGATGTATTTGGAAAACATCATCTGCCCCATGCCCCAAAGCCCATGCATGATTTTATACGCCTGCATCGGGTAGGTCTTTTTGATGCTGACAAAAACGGCATTGTGAAACACCCCCTCGGCCGGTAGGGCGATGTCCACGATCTCGGGGAAGTTCATTTGGAAAATGGGCAAAAACAATTTTACCGAAGCTCCGCCCATATAAAAATCCTCCATCGGAGGAATTCCAACAATGGTCGCCGGATAAATGGCGTCCTTCCGATGAGTGATGGCCGTGACGTGAAAGACCGGATACGGCTCCGGCAAAGTGTAATAGCCGGTGTGATCACCAAAGGGGCCTTCTTCGCGCAAAGGCTCAGAAGGATCGACATAACCCTCGATGACAAAATCCGCATTGGCGGGCACTTCCAGATCATTGGTTTCGCATTTGACCATCTCGACCGACTTTTTGCGCAGGTAGCCGGCGAGAAGAAATTCATCGAGGCCATCCGGGAGTGGCGCGGTCGCGGCAAAAGGGAAGACCGGATCGCCGCCGAGAAAAATGGCGACGGGCATGCGGGTGCCGGTCTCATAGTAGCGTCGTCCATGGCGAGCGGCCACCTTTTGCAACTGCCAGTGCATTCCCGTCGATCCCTGATCGTAAATTTGCACCCGATACATGCCGAGATTTCGCTCCCCGGTGTCCGGGTCTTGCGTGACCACACACGGCAGGGTGATAAACCGTCCCCCATCCAAAGGCCAACATTGCAAGATGGGCAGGTTGAGAAGGGTTGAAGGTTGCCGGTTGAGGGTTGAGGGATTCTTCCAATCGGGGGCGCCGGGCCAACTCGCAACCCTCGATTCCGGACTCTCAATTTTATGAATAACATCCTTGCAGGGGCCGGTGCGAACTCGCTTGGGGCGGGCATGGCGCAATTCGAAGGCCGTGCTCAAAAGTTTGACCGTTTCACGAAAATTCGTCGGAGGTTTCGCTTTCATCAGCGACCCCAGTTCGGCGGCAACCGCATCGACAGTATTGGCGCCCATGCTGATGGCCATCCGCCGATGGGACCCCATCGTATTGATGGCGACCGGAAAGGGGCTGATGACGCCATTCACCGTCGGTTTTTCTATCAAGAGCGCCTTACCCCCATCGGGAGACTTCATTTCCCGGTCCGCCAATACGGTGATCTCAAGCTCCGTCGCGACGGGTTCAGTGATCCGTTTGAGCTCCCCCGCAGCGTCGAGGGCTTCGATGAATTCACGATATGAAGAATAGGCCATGGCAGATAAATCTTAAAACGGAGCTGATGATTGCGTGTTGATGGTGGAGAGACTGAGTTGGAAAGCCAAGCCGTTGCTGCGCACCCTATGCAGCCGCAACTGTCGTCGACAGCGGGAATCGCCTTGCGGGTGAAGGGGCTGTTGGCGCGAGTCGCTCACTTTTTTAATTATCAACGCACACCGATCAACTTTCAACTCGGCTTTTAGAATAATGACACCCGGCTTCGATCCGGAGGGATCAGTGAGGTGATCCCCTTCCATAATTGACAAAATCAAGGCTGGCAACCATCCCCCCGGAAAATTTCCTCAATAATCTGACAGAAAAAGATTGTTTTCCAAAACCTGGAGGCCATATTTCCCCTCCCTTTTCTAAAGGAGTCTTAGCTCAATTGGTTAGAGCGCTGCCCTGTCACGGCAGAGGTTGCGGGTTCGAGTCCCGTAGACTCCGCTTTTTTATGCCCTCGTCTAACGCTGATAGATACGGGGTTTGCGGGGATTTCCACGATCAGAGAAGGAGCCGCATTCGAGAAATATGACACTTTTATGACACTCGGACTCCAATTTCTTGAGGGAATGACGGAAGTTTTGATTGTCTTCGGCCTCCCGTCGGGCTGAATCTCTCCCAAATCAAGCAATCCAATGAAACAGTATCTTTTCATCGTTCTCGCCCTGTCGTGTAGCCTCTTCAATTCCTTCGCTGACGACAGTGACTTGGGTGTTATTTCGTTCGATGGCAAAACGTACGCCCAGTGCCGAGTTCGCTCTACGACTTCCGAAGGTGTTTCCATCGATTCAAAGAACGGATCATTTACGATGCCGTGGGAGAAAACCTCTTGGCAAATCCGGAGCCGCTACAAAAAGGAGTACGAGGAAGCGATGGCGAGCCGCAAAGGGGCTGAGCAGCGCTCAAATGAACTGCAAAATTTAAAGCAACAATATCCGGGGTTTGAAGAAGCTACGGTTCTGGTTATTCAGGTTTTTCCAAATGGGGCCTTGGTTGACCGGATGAAACAGGGCTACGTAGCTCCAGCAGGAACAAGCCTCTCCCGTCTCGGGGGCGGTGGGAATGTCGCGGCGGGTGGCGGATATACCTATTCACCATCTGGAAAGAAATGGTTCCTTGAGGGGATTAAGGATGTCGCTGAAGACCAGCAGATTGAAGTTCAGGCCTATCCCAAAGGGACTCAAACATTTACTGATTCGTTCAATACATCGAGAACGGTGGAGAAGTGGATATTTATCAAACGAACGAGCAAATAGGACCTTTCGATCACCGACGGAAGGATCCGCCGACTGTGACGGATCGCTATGTGGTGAGCATCTTTGGCGACGCAATGAAGTTTCCGAGTAAGGTGGCGTCGTGCTAGAAAACTCTCAAAATCCAGTTTGCCATGAGTAATTATTACTACCTTGACGGAGAACAGAACCAGCAAGGCCCCTTCACAAGAGATGAGATGCAGGCACTTCTCGGCGAATTGCGCATTGGTCAACAAACTCAGGTGTTTCGTGAAGGCGACACGGAATGGCGAACCGCTCACCATTTTCCTGAATTGGTAGTTCGGCCACGATCTTCAGTTTCAATCCCGTCGCAATCGTTCATGCAATCCCCTCAATCGATAAAGTCGGCTCCTCCTCAACCAGCAAAAGCCTCAAAACCGGATCAAGCGCAGCAGCCGATTCCCAGTCTCACATGGGGGTGTGGCCTTCTTTTAATGGTGATAGGGTCAATAATCGCATTTTTTCTTCTCCTTTTTTTACTGGCGATTATTCGCAGCATATAACGTTGTGCTGAATGCCTCCTTCCTCTTCTCCCTAGTCTGGGACGCTCGCTCTTGCGGATTTAAAATTCGCCGCCGTCGATAGGTAGTCTTCTTGCTTTGGGTCCTCAAGGTAAGAGACCAAAGGGATCGAAGGGGTCTTGTGCATCACATTTTTTTGAGAGGCTTAACTTTTCGGTTAAGGGGGGGCCTTAACTTGACACTCGGACGATTCCCGTATGCCCACGCAGGTACAGATCGCAAAATGCTGGGGCGTCTCGAAGGCGCGAGTGTGCCAACTCGTGAAAGAGGGATGCCCGTCGAGTTCGTACGCGGCGGCAGATAAATGGAGGACGGCACGAGGGGTCCTGAGACCCCCAACCAACGCAGAGACTCCAGCGTCGAAGAAGCCCGTTCCTGCATCAAAATCGAAGCAGTTAAAGCGGATGGAAGCGAATAAAGCCAAGCAACCGTTGCCGAAGAAGAAAAGGGCATTTGGTCCGGCCCCGGAGAAAACGGGAGACACAATCACGGACACCCTGAACCAGATCGTCTATCTAACGGATCGGTCGAACGACAATGTGATCGCGGCGATGGAAGCGGACAGCCCGAGCCAGAACGCACGGATGATCGAGTATTGTCGGATGGTCGAGGCGAAGATGAAAGTGGAGAAGACATGCAGGGAAGAGTTGGTCCGCCGGGGGACGTTGGTGAACCAGCATGACATTCTCGCAACGTGTCGGGCCGCGCTCGAAAGCGTCATGAAGAGACTGCGGAGAGTTGCGATCGAATTGGGTCCTCAGTGCAACCCCACAGACGCTCTTATGGCAACGAAGGTTCTAGAGCGCGAAATGGAATCAATCATGATAGGAGCAGCAAAGGTAATCCGTGACCTCAAGCCAAAGAGTCACTGAAGAAAGCCACGAAGCCCTCTCCGATGCGTGCTCTCCCCCGGCGAGGGAGTCTGTGTATTTGAGTGCTTGGCTCTCCACCAACAACTTTAAAAATCGTCGTACACCTCGGTTTCCGGTCCTCGTACTGGTGAAATCCCTATTTCACTAGGCGATATGTATAGCTGTTTTTAAAGTACTTTTGGTGGTGAAAAAAGGGGCGGGTTCTTTCTGAAAAGGGGGTGAGAGCCCAGAGGGATTGCCTCCGGGCTCTCGGTTGGGTTTTCGTGCGGCGTCAGCGTTTCGGTGGGCTGCTGCGTTTTTGGCTGCCTCGGTTCGGTCCTGATCGTTTGGTTCGCAAACGCTCGATTCCGTGTTTCAGCAGTTCAATGGAGATGTCCCGAAGGATGCCGAAGATGATTTTTTTATACTTCATCGTTCGATCCTTTTGGTTCTTCTGCTTGGGTCTCGCACCCTGATTGCGCAATGGTCAGACCTTTTTCGATCAGTTCATCGGTCAGGGCTGTCATCGGAATTCCCCTGCGCTTGGCCTCATGGTAGAGGCGGGTGATTAGGGGTCGTGCGATGCGCGGACTGTAGTATCGGAGTGTGCTCATTTTTTCCTTTCGGGAAACTTGGAGGCCAACTCACCGCTTTGAGGGCGGGAGCTGGTCTCCTCGTGTTTCTCTCGATTCAGGGGTTACGCATTCCTCCGGTCAGCTTTGCAGGCGGCGGCTTCTCTGCCGGCCATGACATCGCGTTTCCACGCCGGAACCTGAAGGGACTGGCTCAAGGCATCCGGCCCCATGAACTCTCGGAGTTCGTCTGCCAGCTTGGTCCGCAATCTCCTGACCCGGGAATACGGTTCCTTGCACTCTCGTGCCGTCTCCCGGGAGGTCTTCCCCTCTGCGATCCCTCGGACGATCACTCCGTAGCGATAGTCGTGGGATTCGAGGAATGATTCCCAGTCGAGGTTCCGGCCTGCTTCCATCGCTGGATCATCCGTGGATGTGGTGAGGAGACCATCCATGCAGATGGGCTCATCGAGTTCGGGGTCGTAGCCGACTTCATCTTCCAACGACAGGACACCACACCGACCAGCGATGCGTGTGCCCGGCATCATCACATCGGTTCTGCCAGCACCCGTGCTCCGCCGCCCCGATTTGATGTTCAGGATCGTGTAGTAGGCGATGTTGCCCGGTGTTACTTGTTTTCCTTGGCGCTCCAACCGGTCGAGCATTTGAGCTGCGATGGCGATGGCGTCTTGGACCAATTCCTCGGCATCATCGATGCCAACCTTCCCGACGACATACGGGATGGCCGACCGGAGCCGAGGTGCGATTTCTTCTACCAACTGAATTCCTGCTTGAGGACTCATGTTCTTATACCTTTCAATTTTGGCGGCAGTCAGACGGGACACGGAATTGTGTTCGTGTGACCACGAGCCGTTTCGGGCGCTTTTTTGCGGCCCATAAACGGCGAAAGCCTCCGAGCGCCGGTGAGCGCTGGAGGCTTAAATTCCAAGTGTTGGTGGTTTGAGGGGCTGGCGGTTCTGGGAGGCCGATCCGGAGTGTTGTCTGCGGCGACGCCCAAGGGATTGGCCCATATCCTGAAAACAGGCTATGCGAGAGGCACAATTGAGTTGTGCGCGGGTCTTAAAATCGGCACCATCCCGACTGCGTGGCCGGGCTTTTCCCGATGCTCAATTCGGACGGAGCTACTCTGGAGAAGGCGGCAAGAGGGATAGCGACCCGCTAACCTTCTATCTCACCCTACCCCATGTTCGAACAGGCCTTCAAAAACATCGACGACGTTCTCTGGAAGGAGGCTGGCTGTACTACTGAGCTGGATTACGCCGAACAGACTTCGTGGCTACTCTTCCTGAAATACCTCGACGGGTTGGAGCAGGACCGGGCGGACGAAGCGGCGCTGGACGGGAAGAAATACACCTACATCCTCGACGAACAGTATCGCTGGTCGAACTGGGCTGCGCCCAAGGACGACGCCGGCAAACTCGACCACAACGCCGCCCTGACTGGCGACGATCTGCGGGATTTCGTGAATCAAGAGCTCTTCCCCTACCTGTACGGCTTCCGGCAGCGGGCCACACGACCGGACACCATCGAATACAAGATCGGGCAGATCTTTGCGGAGATTAAGAACAAGATCACCAGCGGCTACAATCTGCGGGAGATCATCGATCACATCGACGAACTACGCTTCCGTTCCCAGACGGAGAAGCACGAGCTCTCTCACCTCTACGAGGCCAAGATTAAGAACATTGGCAATGCAGGGCGCAACGGCGGCGAGTACTACACCCCACGCCCACTCATCCGCGCCATGGTGCAGGTGGTGAAGCCGCAGATCGGCGAGACCATTTGCGACGCGGCGGTGGGCTCGGCGGGCTTCCTCTGCGAGTCGTTTGAATACCTGAAAGAGGAGAACCCGAAGCGAACCACCGCGCAGGACAGCACCCTCCAGAAAAAGACCTTCTACGGGAAGGAGAAGAAGTCCCTCGCCTACGTGATCGGGATCATGAACATGATCCTGCACGGGATCGAGGCACCCAACATCCTCCACCTCAATACGCTCACGGAGAATATCGCCGACATTCAGGAGCGGGACCGCCACGACATCGTGCTGGCCAACCCGCCCTTCGGCGGCAAGGAGCGCAAGGAAGTGCAGCAGAACTTCCCCATCCGGACCGGCGAAACCGCCTACCTCTTCCTCCAGCACTTCATCAAGATCCTGAAAGCCGGTGGCCGGGCGGGCGTGGTGATCAAGAATACCTTCCTCTCAAATAGCGACAACGCCTCCGTGAGCTTGAGGAAACTCCTGCTGGAAAGCTGCAACCTCCACGCCGTGCTCGACTGCCCCAGCGGCACGTTTATCGGTGCAGGAGTAAAGACTGTGGTGCTCTTCTTCGAGAAAGGCACATCCACCCGCAAGGTGTGGTTCTACCAGCTCGACCCTGGTCGCAACATGGGGAAGACCAACCCGCTCAACGACACCGACCTTGCCGAGTTCATCACGCTCCAAAAAACCTGCGCCGACTCACCCAAAAGCTGGAGCGTGGAGGTGAAGGACCTCGACCCAAAGACCTTCGACCTCTCCGTGAAGAACCCCACCGGCGGCGAGGAAGTCGCGCATCGAAGCCCGGAGGCCATCATGAAAGAAATCGCCGCTCTCGACGCTGAGAGCGCGGAAGTGATGGAGAACATCAAGGCGTTGCTCGCATGAAGAAGGGGTGGGAGATGAAAATGCTCGGCGACGTTTGCCAGACCGGATCCGGTGGCACGCCGTTGAGTTCGCGGAAGGAGTATTACGAGGGAGGAACAATCCCTTGGTTGCTCAGCGGCGAGGTCAGCCAAGGCGAGGTTCGCGCAGCAACCAAGTTCATCACAAAAGTGGGACTGAAGAACTCGGCCGCGAGGCTATTCCCGAAGGATACCGTTTTGGTCGCAATGTATGGCGCTACCGCAGGACAGGTCGGAATTCTCCGATTTGAAGCAGCGACGAATCAGGCCGTTTGTGGAATCCTACCCAACAAGCTATTCGTCCCCGAGTTTCTTTTCTATTACTTCCTCGCGAAGAAGGAGGAGTTGGTCGCGCAAGCAGTGGGCAATGCGCAGCCAAACATCTCTCAGGTCAAAATCCGCAACACCGAAATTCCCGTCTCCCCGCTCCCCGAACAGCAGCGGATCGTCGGCGTTCTGGATGAAGCGTTTGCCGGCCTCGCCACCGCCCAAGCCACCGCCGAAAAGAACCTCCAAAACGCCCGAGCGCTGTTTGAAAGCCACCTCCACTCCATCTTCACCCAGCGAGGTGAAGGCTGGGTGGAAACCACGTTGGACGAAGTCTGCGGTTTTCAGAACGGGTTCGCGTTCAAGAGCAGCACATTCAAACCGTCAGGCCTCCCTATTCTTCGGATCTCCAACATTCAAGATGGCAAAGTAGACACTAAAAGACTCGTCTTCTTCGATCAGAAGGACTATCGCGAGAATCTGGACAGGTATCGTATTATCGAAGACGACTTGCTGATTGCCATGTCCGGGGCAACCACTGGAAAACTCGGGTTCAACACCAAGGATACGGTTTTCTATTTGAACCAGCGAGTCGGAAAATTCGAGCCAAGCAAGAAGTTGAACAAGCGCTTCCTCTATCACTTTCTTTCCACCAAGGTCGAAGAAAATCTCCGAATTTCAGCGGGAGCGGCACAACCGAACCTGAGCACGGAACAAATTAAAAGCTTTGTTCTTCCGTTACCATCGAATGAGGAACAGGAACGCATCGTAGATGCATTGGAGTCCCTCGCCACCGAAACCCAACGCCTCGAAAGCCTCTACCAGAAGAAGTTGGCGGCGCTGGCGGCGTTGAAAAAGTCGCTATTGCACCAAGCCTTCGCCGGGGAACTGTGAAATGAGCAATTACTTTCTCAAGCTAGCAACCGAGAATGACTTCAGTTACTGCGGCGAGGCCGGCTACTGCATGAAGTGCCTGTATCGTTTCCACCGCGATTTCATCAACCCGATCGAACTGGCGCGGGGTGAGCCACCCACGGATCTGATGAACGTTTCGTTGCATGAGTTCCTGCGGTTGCGCGGATGGCGAGAGCACTTGGCTGACGAGATGGTGACGCTCCCGATCAGCGATTTCCTGAAACTCCATTATTGGGAAGGACACCTCCGCATGGCCTTTTTCTGTTTACGTGACCGTGACTTGCAGGCGCAGGCGCTCGAAAGCTGGTTGCCGTCATTCGGCGACGACATTCGCTTCACCGACGTTGTCGTGTTTTATTTGGTTAAACCGTCTCACGTCGGCACGCCCGTTGGCGATGCTTGGATTCAGAAGGCCATTGCATTGGCGGAACAGACCAAGGACCCATCACTGGTGGAGAGTTTGGTTTGGACTCTAGGGCGATCCGCATCAAACCACCCAGCATTCGTCTCACTGGCAAAGGAATTGAGCCAATACTCTCCTTCAATCACCAAGGCACTAAATGAAACTGCAACCTAAACAAAAAGTGCAATGACTCGAAGATATGCACCAGCAAGAGTTCACAGCCAAGCGGCGTTGGAAAGCTTGCGGCACCAAGCGCTCACCAGAAACTTGACCAACCGGCACATGCCATGACTCACACTGGACTGATGCAACGCGCGATCCACCTGCTTTCCCCGCCCCGGCAGATGATCGGACCATCGTTCGCCGAACTGGACTCAGAAAAGCGCACCCCATAGCCTCCCAGCCAATGCCTGCCTATTACCACCTTGGAAAGTTCCCGCCGATGGAACTCGACTGGTCGAGGCTGATTCCCCTCATCGGTCCGGCCAGTGCGGGGCTTGCTCGCTATGACGGGTTGCTCTCCGCCATTCCCAATGCCCAAGTTCTCCTGTCTCCCCTGACCACTCAGGAGGCGGTGTTGTCTTCTAAGATCGAAGGAACGCATGTCACCATCGGTGAGGTTCTGGAAATCGAGGTGGGTGGCGAATCGGAACGCTTCACCCAACCGAAGCGGGAGGAGGCCGAGGAGGTTCTCAACTACCGGAAGGCCATGCGGGCGTGTGTCACGGAGATGAAACAGCGCCCGATGTCCCAGCACCTGCTGAGATCCGCTCATCATCTTCTCATGCAGGGCGTGCGTGGACGGGACAAAGCCCCCGGCAACTATCGGGAGGAGCAAAACTGGATCGGCCAGAAAGGCCGCACCATGGAGGAGGCGAGTTTCGTTCCGATTGCGGTGGAGCATTTGCAGTCGGGCATGGATCGATGGGAGGAGTATCTTGGAAGCGATTCCCAACCGGACAAGCTGGTTCAGCTTGCAATTTTGCACGTCGAGTTTGAAGCCCTTCACCCTTTCAAGGACGGGAACGGCCGACTTGGCCGGATGTTGCTGCCGCTCTTTCTTTACCAGCATAAGCTCATTGCCAGCCCGGATTTCTACATGAGCGGCTATTTGGAAGCTCACCGGGATGAGTATCAGGAGCGCCTTCGTGCGGTCTCGCGGGATGGAGACTGGACGGGATGGTGTGTGTTTTTCCTGAAGGGGGTTCAACAACAGGCGTCCGAAAACGAGCGCAAGGCCCGGGAAATCCTCAAATTGTATGAGCGGTTGAAAACAGATGTGGTGAAGCTGACCCACTCGCAACACTCGATCCGCGCCGTTGATTTCATTTTTCAGAGTCCGATCTTCACCGCTCCGCTCTTCACGAATCATTCCGATATCCCAAAACCCACGGCCGCCCGGATCCTTGCCTTGCTGCGGGAAAAGGAAGTGCTGCTCACCCTCCGCGAAGGCAAGGGCCGTCGCGCAGGGATCTACGCATTTCGGGAATTGCTCAACATTGCCGAAGGTCAGGATGTCTTTTGAGTCTCATGCGTTCATCATTAACGGAACAATGTCTCACGAACTCGACAAAGTGAGACGCAAAGTAACGAATAGCCAACCCATGAGACGCAACGATCCAACTCCGAAAGGGACATGAACGAGGCCGAGACTAGAGCCGAGCACATCGACCCCGCCCTGAAGGCTGCGGGCTGGGGAGTGGTCGAGGGCAGCAAGATCCTGCGGGAGTATCACATCACCGCCGGACGTCTGGAGGGGCATGGTCGCCGGGCGAAGCCGCTGATCGCGGATTACGTACTGGTCTATCGCAATCACAAGCTGGCCGTGGTCGAGGCCAAGGCCTGGGACGAAGAACTGACGGAAGGCGTGGCGCAGGCGAAGAACTACGCGGAGAAGATGACCATCCGGTTCACCTACGCGTCGAATGGCCGGGGGATCTACGGAATCGACATGGAAAAGGGCACCGAAGGTGAGATGACCCAGTATCCGAGCCCTGAAGAACTCTGGAAGCACACCTTCGCGGAGCAGAATGACTGGCGGGACCGGTTTGCGGCCGTACCGTTCGACGACAAGGGGGGCACGCTGGGTGATCGCTATTTCCGGGACATCGCCATCGAACGCGTGTTGGAAGCCATCGCCACCGGTTGCCCTCGCATTTTGCTGACATTGGCAACGGGCACCGGCAAGACGATGATCGCCTTCCAGATCGCATGGAAGCTCTTCCATAGCCGCTGGAACCTGAGCCGGAAGCCCAACCGACGCCCGCGCATCCTCTTCCTCGCCGACCGGAACATTCTCGCCAACCAAGCCTACAACGCCTTCTCGTCCTTCCCCGAGGATGCTCTGGTGCGGATCTCGCCGGGGGACTACCACCAAAAGGGAAAGATGCCGAAGAACGGGAGCATTTTCTTCACGATCTTTCAGACGTTCATGAGCGGGGACAGCCTGAAACCCAATTTTGAAGAATACCCGGCTGATTTTTTCGACTTCATCGTGATCGACGAGTGCCATCGTGGCGGCGCGAACGACGAAGGCAACTGGCGCGGGATCCTCGAATACTTTTCTCCAGCGGTGCAACTCGGGCTGACCGCCACGCCGAAACGGAAGGACAACGTGGACACCTACGCCTACTTCGGCGAACCGGTCTATATCTACTCGCTCAAGGAGGGCATCAACGACGGATTCCTCACGCCGTTTCGGGTCAGGCAGATCTCCACGACGCTCGACGATTACATCTACACCCCGGATGACACCGTGATCGAAGGCGAGATCGAGAGCGGAAAACGCTTTGAAGAGGAGGACTTTAACAAGATCATCGAGATCAAGGAACGGGAGCAGAAGAGGGTCGAGATCTTCATGGGCATGATCAACCAGAGCGAGAAGACTCTCGTGTTCTGTGCGACGCAGGATCATGCGCTGGCAGTCCGTGATCTCATCAATCAGATGAAGTCCAGCAAGGACCCGAACTATTGCCAGCGGGTCACGGCAAATGATGGCGCGCTAGGCGAACAGCATCTCCGGGATTTTCAAGACAACGAGAAATCCGTCCCGACGATCCTCACCACCTCCCAGAAACTCTCCACGGGTGTGGATGCCCGCAACATCCGCAACATTGTCATGATGCGTCCGATCAACTCCATCATCGAGTTCAAGCAGATCATTGGACGTGGGACGCGGCTGTATGACGGCAAGGACTATTTCACGATCTATGACTTCGTGAAGGCGCACCACCACTTCAACGATCCGGAGTGGGACGGCGAGCCCTTGGAACCAGAACAGTGTCCGAAATGCGGATGCCAGCCCTGTGAATGTGAGACGGTGCCTCCCCAGCCGTGTGCCGTGTGCGGCCAAAGCCCCTGCCAATGCGAGAAGGAGCCGTGCCCGGTGTGCGGGAAGGTCCGTTGCGAGTGCGACAAGAAATCGCGTAAAGTGAAGGTGAAGCTGGCCGATGGAAAGGAGCGCACGATCCAACACATGTCAGCGACCACCTTCTGGCACCCGGACGGAACCCCTATGTCGGCGCAGCAATTCATGGAAATGCTTTTCGGCAAGCTGCCGGAGTTTTTCCAAAACGAGGAGGAGCTACGCAGTCTCTGGAGCGAGCCCGCCACGCGCACCAAGCTGCTGCAAGGGTTGGCAGAAAAAGGATTCGGTCAAGACCAGCTCGTGGCGATGCAGCAGGTCATCGATGCGGAGAAGAGCGATCTTTTTGACGTGCTCGCACACGTGGCCTACGCGCTCCCTCCCCTCACCCGTGAAGAACGAGCGGCAAAGGCCAAGGTGGCCATCACCACTCACTTCAACAGCAAACAGCAGGTCTTCCTCGATTTCGTGCTCTCGCATTATGTGACCGTGGGAGTCATGGAGCTCGATCAGGACAAACTAATGCCGCTGCTCCGTCTCAAGTATCACGACTCCATCGCCGATGCGGTCGAAGATCTCGGCCGGCCCGAGGAGATCGGCAAGGCGTTTACGGGCTTTCAGAAGTATCTGTATGCGGAGGTAGGGTGATGGAGGGATACCAAGAAATCCTCGCATTCTCATCTACGACAGGCTAACACGCGCACCATGAACTCCCCCATGACGATCAAACAAAACGGCATCACAGCAACTCTTTCAGAAGTCACGTATCATGGCGCTCAAGGGTTCGTGGAAGACAATACTTGGCAAGTCGCCGAAGAAACGATCTGTGCCGCCTCTGACAAGGATCTCATAGACGGGCTGGCCATGATTAAATGCAACGGAACCACATTCTTCGTGAAAGTGACTCTCCTCAAGTACGACAAAGAACCAGCCGATGAAGAGCAGGAGGATCTCGAAGAAGAGCCCGCATGTGAGATCCAGATCTATCCGTCTGAAGGCAGCGTTGAAAAACTCGCCGCCTCACTTGGGTTGCTGGAACACTACACCAAGAGTCAAATCCGGGACGTGATCAAGAGACCTTAACTCACTTCAGTCCAGAATAGACCAACCCACAAAATAATGAAAACTGCCGACAAGTTCCGAGAATATCTATTTGCGCTTATTCCAAAAGAATATCCTATTTCAGGGATACCGCTATCCTTGAAAATGACGGATGCCCACCGCAAGGAATTAATTTTTCAGCAAGCCAAGTTTCTAAAAACTGCCTGCGAATACACACAGTGCCAGCCGTGGGTCGCTTATGTGGCCGCATTAAAACATTTGAAATTACTCGAAATCTATGGAATCGAAACTTCCACATTCCACGAAATTTCTGACAAAGAATATTTTGATGCCGTCCAGAAGGAATGCCAAGATATCTTAACCGCTTCCGGCTCTCTGTTAGACGAGGACACCACGAGTAATTGCGAAAGGCTTGTAAAAATCCAGCTTCTTTGGCCATCATTGGTAGAGGCACTCCACGTAGTTCAGGAGGCTCGCACTTTGGACATCAATTCGTTTGATCCATTAATGACAAAACCAGAAGAAAAATCGTTCATCAATGAGGGTTTGATTACTGGCGGTCCCGCCGCTTTGATCAGCGTGATTGCACTTGTGGTGACCGGAGCCAAGGGGGCATTTCTTCCCGTTACTTTTTTGGCTTTAGCTATCGCTGCGGCAGTTTATTTTGTATTAACTAAACTTGAGAGGGATAAAATAGAAGAATTGAAAAGGAAATACGCAGCCTTTAAGCGACTTCATTTGTCATATAAGAAAATTACGAGTGTTTTCAAAAAACCTCTTGGATTCGATGCTCACGAGATGGCAAAGAATTTTGAGGTGTGCATGGAAGAACTTCAGAAGCTTATGAACGAAAGAGAGATTCTCGCCAGCACATATTTGGAGCCCTACACGTGATGCAGGAACTCATCTGGATATTGAAGAGACCGGAGATCCCGAGTTGATGGGTGGAAGCCAGTTTTTCGGCCACTGCTTGACCAAGTAGCGAGTTGCCTTACCTGATTTTCTATCGCCTTTCTCGATCTCATCCATGAATCCATCTAAGACGAGAGCGCAAAGCCACTTTGCGGCGGTTGTATGGCTTTCGTGCTTGAGATGCTTCTGTAGCACCCTGCACGAGAGAAAGAAGGGGGTTGTCCCCGCATTGAGCTGAAGGTGCAGGCAAAAAGCAATGACTCGGCGGAAAATTGGGTTGTCGAAATCCGGAAGGAAATTGGGCGGAAGCGATGACTTTGCCGCCGATTCCCATGCATCCGAGTCAGCCGTACCGGGAGGGTGTTTGGCAGATTTGCAGGAATTTAAGAATTCGACCCAGTAGTCTCCTTTTTCAAGATCTGGCCGCAGGAATGGCGCTGATTTTTGATACCATCGACCGAAGAGGTATTTTCTCTCGGATTTAGTGAGTGGTCGGCCTTCAGCCTTTTCAATGCCTTTGGCGATTCGTGCAAGCTTGAACAAGTAGTTGTGGTTCGTGTTAACTGTGCTGGGGACTGTAGAGCAAATCGCGTTGTCCAGACTTCCATATCGCCGTTGCAACCATTTCGACCGTATCTCTTGCGTGTCATCTGTTTCCTGAGTTTCGTCAGTTCCATGAGTCTCCTCCGTTACTTCCGTCTCTTCTGTACACTGGTCAGTCCGCACGGTGATGATGTTTTCAAGGGCAGGAGGGATTACATTGTCAGGCCAAACAATCTCCGTGACCGCAATTTCCACAGGCGGCTTCCCAACAAGCAGTTGGTATTTGCAACCAGATGGATGCGTCCCATGAATAATCGTTTGGGATCCGTTCGATCGTAACTCTCCCCAAGCCTTGCCTTCGCGAGTTTGAATTTTTCGGGTCGGCGGAACAGGCCCTTTTGCGTGAATCCAGATGTTGCAGCCCCTCATCCCCTTACTTCGCAGACTGTCTTTGAGGACAGGGTTCAATCTGATAAATTCTTTAACTTCTTCTTCAATGTCGATATCGATGGAACAAAGCCCCCCCGATTTTTCTCCCTGCACCACGCCGATATTGCCCTTTCTCAACTGGTCGAGATACGCAGGATCGTTCATGGATTTAACCGTGAGATGCTTCCACTTCTTTTTGGTCCCCTTTTTCCCCTTTGGCCAGTGCAGGAGAAGTACGTTCTTCCCGAGTAATCGGCGAAGCATTTCTGCCGGATCATTGACTTCCTTGCCCTCGATACTATTCTTCATGCAATAAGTCCTCGCTTTCTTGATCGTTTGCGATGCGCTTCTGAGATCCGGAGGGTTGCAGCCTTCCGGGTCTTCTTTTTGGTTGTTCATTTTTGAGACATATTGTTTCGGGTTGCTGATCGTGGTGCTTGTGACCGGACTGCTAATCCCCAGATTCCGGTTCTCAACTTGATGTTTTTTTCAACGGTATTCCTCGGAATCTTGACTCTTTTGTTCCTCACCCTCATCCGGGCGAGTTTTTGGCAAATATGAAGAGAAGCCTTTATGCCGGAAACGGATTGGCGCTTGTCTTCTGATCCGCTCATTCTTGCTCTCCAATCCGGGCTAGGAGGCGTCTTGATCTCCCGGGAGGGGAAGACAGCGGAACTGAAGTGGAGGGGCCGTGGTGGAGTGAGGCGCTCATACAGCTCCCTTCCGGACACGCTCAAGCCATTGTTCGCATTCCGACCAGCGGAAGCGAATGACTCTGCTGTTGAGGCGATAGTGCGGAAGCCCTTGATCGTGGACTAAACGCCAGAACGCACCTTCTTGTAGTTGAAGCCGCTCAGCGATGGGCTTCCAGGGCAAAAGGGGCTCTTCGCTGTTCATTTGGAAAGCTCCTTTTCAATGTCTTCCAGGTCATATCGGAAACAGCGGGCTGAAATCCGGAGGAATGGAATCTTACCGCAATCCCGCCAATTCTGAATTGTCCGTGGGCTGACTTGGAAGTATTCGGCCAGTTCGGACGTGGTCAGTCTTTGCTGGAACTTGCTTGAAGAGTCTTGATCTTTCATGTCATACGCAAGAGAACATGATGTCACATGTCGTATTTTTGATACCTTTCACCTTCTAGAGCATTGAAAAATAAGCGAAAAATATCGGCCAACAAACTGTCAACCGGATCGGAGTATCCGAGACTGCGAGTCAAGGACATTGCGGCTGAACTTCGGCTGTCAACGCGCCAAGTGGCTCGACTCGCTAGAAAGGGGGTTCCGGGGGTCGTGAAGGCTCCGAACGGATACACCTACCTTTGGTTCGATCGCCCCGACACCCGAGAATGGATCGAAGGTCGGAAGCTCTACAGGAAGGGGAACAGGAAACTCCCGAAGAAGCGGAAGCCACGGCTCAGCACTGCGCAGGGACTTGTCCAAGCCATTCGATCAGTGGAGCGGAAGGTCACAGAACATTTCCAGCAAATTTCCGGCATTCCAGCCGACAGCGAGTTAAGCCGGATACGGGACGCCACTAACCGGATCTGGACTCTTGCTCGCAGGATTTATGAAGCGTTGGATAAAATTGAGGAGGACAAATATTCATCCAAAGACTGACCTTGACTGCGAGAAGGTTACGAACCGGCCAGCTTCGTGAACAACGGAAACTTCACCTTCTTTCACGCGACTCGCTCCAATTTGACCACATTATCGGGTTCAGTCGGCGAAGTGGCGAACCAACCCGCAGCCTGCTTGGCATCAGCAAGTTCACGATAATTCCTGAACAGTACGGTCGGAGAGTTCCCCAACTCCAAAGCCACCTTGGCCGCATCCTGAATTTCAGCCAGACGGTAGGTCGCGTAGCTGTGCCGCAGCGCATTGTCCGGCCAGCTCCCCAGCATTTGCTTGGCGTACGAGATCACACGGACGGCGGCCTTGGACGACGAAAAGACCTTTCCGGTGTGATGTAGCGAGCGGGCGAGCCATCTCGCAAGTGCATCGTGAATTGGCACAAGCCGCCGGGTTGCTGTCTTCGCCTTGTTCGCGCCCACGACGATAACGCCACGATTTTCATCGATATCACTCCAATCCAGTCGCAGAAGCTCGGCCGTGCGGATTCCGGAGAAAGCGCCAAGGGCAATGAAGAGCTCGGATTCGGGCGTTGGTGTAGCCATCGTGCCGTCCGGGTCACATCCTCCATGGAGAAGGAGATAAAGCTGGGCTGGCGACAGCGTGCCAATCTCCCCTCCCCGATCCTTTACCGTCCCAATACGGTCGGCCTCGGTTTCCACATCACGGGGAACGTAATTCTGTGCGCGTGCCCACCTCCACAAGGTCACGATAGACAACCGCAGATTGTTACGAGTGCGCCCACTTGCCTTGGTCTGGTCCAGCCATTGCTCAAGATCTCGCGTGCTGATGCTCGCGATTGGCTTTCGGAAAGATCCAGCCAACCGACGAAGCGCAGAACGAAGCGACTGGATGTACCGGATACTCGCACCGTCCTTCGTCTTGCGCTGAAGGAACTCTTCGACCACTTCCTCAAGAATTCTCGGCTTCAACTGCTCACGGTGTCTGGCCGCATACTCGCGCGCTGCCTCGACCAGCGAACCACCGTTAGGCAGTAATCGCGCTGCCTCGGCAAACTCCGCAACGGCAAGATGCACCGGCTTTCCCTCCAAAGAACGAAGCAGGCGTTTGGACTCGGCAAAACTCTCCCGGTCCGTATTGCCCATCGCCGTGACGGTCGCCTTGCCACTGGCGATCCGATTGAGTGCCAACCGCGCCTCGCGTTTAGCATCGTCCAAGTCCGCAATACTCTTTCGCACACGCTTCCCCGCCAGCGAATAGCAGAGCTGGAAAAAGCTGTACCCGGTCGCCTTGACGGAAACCTTGTAGATTTTGACAGAAAGCGCGCCTTCGCTCACCGTCAGCGGGAACTGTTGTCGTTTCATTTGGGGGAAAATCTATGACAAAATATGACACGAAACAAGCGATAATCGGCAACAACTAAAAACAACTACCCTGTATTCATCAGGCTTCCCGGGTTAGGGTTGCGGGTTCGAGTCCCGTAGACTCCGCTTTTTTGTGCCCTGATTTAGAGGCACTTACGGCTCTACACCAAACAATGGGGATGATGTCAATTTGTTGGGTTGTGGTTAGCCGCATTGAGCGATGACGCGCAAGCGGTAATTGTGGAAGTTTCTAAAGCCATAAGCACGGCGTTGCATGAGCTTCATCTTTCTGTGGAAGCCCTCGGTGATGCCTTTATTTTTTGTAAAGCGCCACATGGTGACGAGAGCGTCTCGCCAAGAGTGGACCGGCTAAAGCCGGGACTCCAACGGTCCGAGCGGGGCATCGGTTTTCCTCGCTCTATCTTGTGATCCGGGTGACCTCAGGAGGTCTCACCTTGGAGGTTTTGTTGCAGGAACGGTTGACCCTCGTGCGTCCCACAGAATTCCCTACGCTTTCGGCAAGAGGAGCGCCGCCAACTGCTGCTGTTGAGGCGCGGTGAGAAATTTCTTCGTCTGGTCGAGCGCGTTCTGCCGGATTTTTACAATCTGCGCCACCTTCTGCTCATCAGAGATAGTCCCATCGGCCTTTACTTTCGCTCCCTGCTCCTGCATTGCTCGGAGGATCGTCCGCATTGAGAGTTTCTGCGGCATCGACAAACCCATTCCCTTGATTGTCGATTCTAGCTCCGATTTCGAGGGGCTGCTCAACCCGGCGGGTGATTGCGCGATTGCAGAATCCGTCGCAAGCGACACGACGACTAGACAAACCCCACCCCAAAGGAAATTTTTCACGACAACCTCCTACTCTCCTGCCAGCCCAAGTCAATGATGGACGGAGGAAGGGTTGGTCATGGACGGCGAATACCACGCTTCGATTCGGAGGCGATTTCCAGTTGTTTTTCAAATCTTATAATGACCAAGCTGACAGCCGAAACTCTCGTTGATGGGCCCTGCCGAGTGCCAGGGCGTCAGGAGGGTGGTGTCATGCCTGGCCGGATGATCGCTGTGGGCATGGGTGATGGCACCGCGTGAGCGAGATCTGCGTGAGTCGAACCACACATTGCATTCCGGCAAGTGGATTCGGTGTCCGCGTTGGACCTCGATTATTTGGTCGCTCGGGTCCGCCGGGGTTGTTGGGGTTTGCGGAGAGCGGCTTGCCACGTTTTCGCAAGGGCGAGCTTCTCGGATTTTCCGAGCGATTTAACAAAATATTCCAAGACGGAGGCGGAGGACCGATTTTCGGAAGCGGTGAAGGCGACAAGTTTGGCGGGACGATGAGCCCGGACATAGGCGGATCCTTTTCCGCTATTGTGGACGTCCAAACGCTTTTGCATGTCGGTGGTGATCCCGGTGTAGAGGCCGCCGTTTGCACAGCGAAGGAGGTAAACGAACCACGGTTTGGGCTTCGCTGGCGACGGAGGATTGGACTTTGTGGAACCCATGGGGTCAGGGAGAGGCGGGGCGCCGGGTTTCAATCAGTGCCTCAGGCGGCAAGGCCTGCGGCATGACCGGAGGCCCAGGCCCATTGGAAATTAAATCCTCCGAGCCAGCCGGTGACGTCGACCACTTCGCCAATAAAGTAGAGGCCTTCGACGTCGCGGGCTTGCATGGTTTTGGAGGAGAGGTCGGAGGTGTCGATTCCGCCGAGGGTGACTTCGGCTTTGGGGTATCCTTCCGTGCCGGAGATGGGGAAGGGGCAGGCATGGAGGTGGCGGTGGACGGTGGCCCAATCGGATTTGGAAAATTGGGTTAGAGGCTTGGACGGAGCGTAGGTTTCGCACCAGATGTCGGCAAAGCGACGGGGCCAGTATTGACCCAAGAGCGCGGGAAGGCTGGTTTTGGAACCGAAGTCGGAGAGGTCCGCGAGATCGGGAAGAAGGTCAACGAAGAGGGGTTCGTTTTCTTGCCAGTACGACGAGATTTGAAGGATGGCGGGACCGCTGATGCCTCGATGGGTGAAGAGAAGGGCTTCCTGGAAATCGGCTTCTTCGTGACGAATACGCACCGGGAGGGAGAGGCCGCTGAGTTCGGCCTGGGTGGAGAGCGTCGCGGCAGGAAGGGTCAAAGGCACGAGACCTGGGCGGCGTGGAGTGACCCGGAGGCCGAATTGGTGCGCAAGGCGATAGCCGAAGTCGGTCGCGCCGAGTTTAGGAAACGACAACCCGCCAGTGGCGACGACGAGGGACGATGCGGTGAGGGGGCCCAGGCTGGTCTCGAGGCGGAAGTGGTCGGATTTTTCGACTTTATGGACCGTGCATCCGCAGCGAATGGTGACTCCGGCGGCGGCACATTCCGCCAGGAGCATCTCGATGATGGCGCGGGAGCTTTGATCGCAGAATTGCTGGCCGAGTGTTTTTTCGTGGTAGGGAATGCCGTGATTTTCCACCAAAGCGAGAAAATCGTACGGGCTGAAGCGGGCGAGGGCGGAGCGACAAAAGGCCGGATTGGCCGAGAGGAAATTCTCCGGGCCGGCGCGGAGGTTGGTAAAATTGCAGCGCCCGCCGCCGGAGATGGCAATTTTTTTGCCCACCCGTTCGTTGTGTTCAAGGACGATGACCCGGCGACCCCGCCGACCCGCGGTGAGGGCGCACATGAGGCCGGCGGCACCGCCTCCGATGACGATGAGATCGGGGTTGGCTGGTGACGGCATCTCGGAGATGTACCAGCCGCCGCCCTGGCTGTCTATTCCTGCTCAAGGCTCAAGCAGGGCAAACGCATCTCAATCGGGCGGCTCGCTGAGGAAGTTGGTCCGGCGAGCCGCCAGGCCATGCCCTGCGAACGAGAATCTTATGGCGAACGATCCAAGAGTTTGATGCGTGTTCCTTGGGCGATTGCCGCTTGGCGGACGCCTATTGTTTCGTCCTACCACGGTGTGAAATTGGCCACCTTAGACGCCGACATTCCCGATGCCTTCTTCATTCTCCGGCTCTGGCTTGGGCCATTCGGCGGGCATCGTCTCTGCGCTGACTTTTGTGTGCCAAAGGAGGCTCTGAAAACGACAAGAAATTGGCAAAAGCGGATAAGTGCGCGAAATTTCAGCTTTCCACTTTTCACTTTTCGCTTTTTCTTTGCCCAATCATGACGACGACTGCCACTCTTTTACGACCTGACGCCCCAGCGATGCCGCTGGAGAATCTGCGTGTGCGTGGCGTGACCCGCCTCATCACCCCTTCTCAAATCAAAGAACAACAACCTGCCAGTCCTGCCCAGGTGGATACCGTTCTGCAAGGAAGGGAAGCGGCCCGGGCGATTTTGCGTGGCGAGGACGATCGTTTGTTGGTGATTGCCGGTCCCTGTTCGATTCACGATCCTAAGGCGGCGATGGAATACGCCAACCGCCTAGCGGATTTGAGCCGCGAGGTTTCAGATCGGCTCTTCATTATCATGCGGGTCTATTTTGAAAAGCCACGCACCACGGTGGGGTGGAAGGGATTGATCAACGATCCTCTGATGGATGATTCCTGTGATGTTGCTCGGGGGATCGCTTTGGCCCGGAAGATTTTGCTCGATATTGCCGGCCTCGGGCTTCCCGCCGCTACGGAATTTCTCGATCCCATCATCCCGCAATACACCGCGGATCTCATCAGTTGGTCAGCGATTGGCGCGCGCACCACGGAATCCCAAACCCATCGGGAGATGGCCAGTGGCTTATCCATGCCGGTGGGGTTCAAAAATGGAACCGACGGGGGAGTGCAAGTGGCGATGGATGCCATGAAGAGCTCCCGGTCACCGCATAGTTTTCTGGGGATGGATCAAGATGGCGCCACCAGCATCGTCAAGACGACCGGCAATCCGGATAGTCACGTGGTCCTGCGCGGGGGACGGAATGGCACGAATTTTGAGGCTCCTCAGGTCAGGGCAACTTGTGAGGCCCTGGGAAAAAACGGGCTTCATCCCGCCGTGATGGTGGATTGCAGTCACGCGAATTCCAGCAAGGACCCGTTGCGTCAACCGCTGGTTTGGAAAAGCATTCTCGAGCAACGGGCTTCCGGCCGACGGGCAATCATCGGCGCGATGCTGGAAAGCAATCTCCATCCCGGAGCCCAACCGCTGGGCGACGATCTCACGACTCTCCAATACGGAGTTTCCATCACCGACGGCTGCATCGGCTGGGAGATGACGGAGGAAATCTTACGCGAAAGTGCGAAATAAGGGGGCGTAAAGTTGGCTGTCTTTTCTGGGAGATCTCAAGATGATGATTTCTGAAATTTCCTTCGCTGCGATTGATTTTGAAAGCGCGGGTTTGCGACCGGGCGGCACCGAGGTGCCGGTGCAAATCGGGATCGCACCGATGCGAGGAGGAGTGATTCCAGCGGCGGATTTTTTTGAAAGCTATCTGGCGACCGATCAAGAAATCACCTGGAGCGCCCAGAAAGTTCATGGGATCCGGCGCGAAGATTTGGCGGGGGCACCGGAACTGGCCGAACTCTGGCCTCGCGTTCGCACTTTGCTCGGCGGTCATTGGGTCGTGGCCCATGGGGCCGCCACGGAAAAACGGTTTCTCCGGGCCTTTCCGTTTCATGGCTTTGGTCCCTGGGTGGACACTTTAAAATTGGCGCGGGCAGTTTGGCCGACCCGGGGTTCTTTTGCTCTGGGCGCTTTGATTGCCGACTTGGGGATGGAAGACGAAATGCGGGAAATTCACCCCCGCTTTCGCTGGCACGATGCTCTCTCCGATGCGATCGCTTCCTTGATCCTGTTGCGCCGGATTGTGGAAGAGACGGAGATTAGCGGTGAGGAAGAGTCTCTTTTGCTTCGTCCCAATGACACACCCTACCATCGCGGGAAGAAGTCAAAAACGTGGAACTGACGAAAAAACTTTTGGTATCGATGGGGGGCTGGGATGTCCTCAAGCATGCTCAGGCCATCCAGGCGGCCGGACGCGTGGTGGAAGCGTCTTATGAACCGCCGCTGATGAAGGGGAAAATTGCCGAAGGCGGAAAAGAGTTTTTTGCCGGTCTCAAGATGCGCAATCCCCTTGATGTGGAAAACCTCTGTCCCTGTCGGGACTCGCGGGTTCGCGGGATCATTTGCGCCCACTCGGTGGCGGTGGGGCTGGAGATTCTCGAAGGGCAGGAGGGACGACCGGGCGGTTCGATCGCATCGAACCGAAGGGAGGTGGTCTCCGGAAATTTGGCGAGTCCGCCCGGGCCACGCGGGGCGTCCACCTCGGAAGTCCCCTCGATTGAACTGACCTTAGAAGGGTCTCTGCGCCATCTGGAGGCCTTGATCGAATTCCGCTATCGCGAGCCAGGCGTGGCCAATCCCGCCCGGGAGGGCGCGGCGATGATGCGGTTGATGGAGTTGGGATTTGAAGACGTGAAAGGCAAGGCGGTTTTGCGGGGCGAAGAATCGGTTGTCCGGTTTTTTGCGGTCGGGCTGCCCAAACTGAAACAAGATTGGACGGTGAAAGAAGGTGAGCGCTTCCAACATGTGACGAAGGATATTGTCCGCATCGAGCCCCAGTTTGCCATTCGCGACAAAGAGGATGGGTGGCTGGATTTCCAGATCCATTATTCGGCTGGCGCGGAAGCGGTTTTCACTGCTGCGGAGGTGAGCCAACTCTTGCAAACGGGCGGGCATGTTCGGCTTAAAAATGGCCAGATAGCGGTGGCGGATGGCACCTTGGCCAGGGATTTGGAGGAAGTGCTCCGCGATTGCAATCCCGAGCAGGTCCGCGGCACTTACCGGGTGGCGGCGCAAAACCGCAGCTATTTGGAGACTAGCGTGGCGGCTTGGACCGGTCGGGAGGCGGACCCTCGGCTTGCCGGAAAGGGTGGATTGGGAGCCACTCTGCCGACCGCGATGGGGTTGCGTCCCTATCAGGTGGAGGGCGCCGAATGGCTTTTGGCCCGGGCTCAAAGCGGGTTGGGTGGATTGTTGGCCGATGAAATGGGTCTGGGCAAAACCGTGCAGGCTCTGGCTATGGTGGAATCGCTGCCGGGGATCATTCTGGTAGTTTGCCCGTCTTCGCTGGTCTGGAACTGGCGCCGGGAGGCGGCGCATTTTCTCCCGGAACTTCCCGTGCTCACCCTCGACGGGCCGCAGCGCGAAAAACGGTTTGCCGAAATTCCCAAGCACCGTTTGGTTGTGACGAGTTATGGCCTCCTCCGGAGGGATATCGCCAAGTATCGGGATTGGGAATTTTCCGCCGTCATTCTTGACGAGGCCCAGCACATCAAAAACCCGGATAGCCAAAACGCGAAAGCGGCCTGCACGCTTCGAGCCCGCAGCCGATTTATTCTCACCGGTACTCCAATTGAGAATTCGCTGCGCGATTTGTGGTCGCTCTTTGAATTTCTTTTGCCGGGTGTCCTCGGGTCGCGGGACGACTTTAAAGAGCGCTACGAAACCCCCTTGCTCAATGGCGAGCGCGGTGGCGTCTGGGAACGACTCGCTCGTCGCACCCGACCGCATTTTCTCCGTCGTCTCAAACGCGATATCCTCACCGAGTTGCCGGACAAGATCGAGCAGGTTCTGGAGGTCGAACTGACCCCGGAACAAAAAGCGGTCTATACCCGATTGCAGGAAGCGGCCCGGGAACGGATCGCTGCCCTCAAGGATCAGGGCGGGGCTGCTCGCATGCAGGTGCTGACGGCGTTGTTGCGGCTCCGACAGGCCTGCTGTGACTTGCGCCTCCTGGGGTCGCCCAAGCCGGGTTCCGCAAAAATGACGGCTTTGCTCGAACTTCTCGGAGAGGCTGTGGATGGGGGCCATCGAGTTTTGGTTTTCAGTCAGTTCACCAGCATGTTGGACCTGATCTCGGAGGACTTGAACGAAGAGGGCCTCGCCCATTGTCGCCTTGATGGTTCGACCCGGAACCGGGGCGAGGTGGTGGATCGCTTTCAAAATGATCCCACCATTCCGGTCTTCCTCATTAGCCTCAAGGCCGGCGGGGTCGGGCTCAATCTGACTGCGGCGGATACGGTGATTCATTTTGATCCCTGGTGGAATCCCGCCGTGGAGGCCCAGGCGACTGATCGAGCCCACCGGATCGGGCAGAAAAGCGTCGTCACCTCGATCAAACTCATCGCCCGCGACACCGTGGAGGAACGAGTCCTCCGCATGCAGGAGAAAAAACGCGATTTGCTCGATGGGATGGTCGATGCCGAGTCCGCACTGGAGAAATTCTCCGTTGAAGAACTGGCGGAGATGGTGGGTTGAGGATACCTTTGCTCCCCATGAATAAAATTCCCCTGATGATGTTGGCGTCTGCGGCGATGGTTCTTCCCGGTCGCGCCGCGCCGCTGGCTGAAATTCCCTTCCAAACTGCAGAGGGTAAAGCGGCAACCTTGCAGGATTATGCCGGCAAGGTGGTCTTGATCGTCAATGTCGCTTCCCGCTGCGGGAATACTCCGCAATACGCAGGCTTAGAGGATTTGTATAAAAAATATGGTTCCGAGGGTTTGGTCGTGCTCGGGTTTCCTTGCAATGACTTTGGGGGTCAGGAGCCTGGCACCAACGAGGAGATTCAGGCCTTCTGCGAAAGCAAATACGCGGTGACCTTCCCCATTTTGGATAAGGTCCACGTCAAAGGAGCAGAACAGGCGCCCCTTTATGCGGCCTTAACCGGCCCGGCGGCCAAATTCCCCGGAGACGTGAAATGGAATTTTGGCAAGTTCCTCATTGGCAAAGACGGCGAGGTGCTGGCGCGATTCGAACCGAAGGCGAAACCGGAATCTCCGGAAGTCGTTGCAGCGATTGAGGTGGCGTTGAAGTCGGGAAACTGAGCGGGCGAGTGTTTGTATGGGGCGCATCTCTGAAAAGTGCAAACCAAAGGAGCGTGGGCGTCCCGTGAAGATGCGTCTTTGCACTGATCGGAGATGCGCCCGTTTGTATGGGTGCGAATTCAGAGTTCCGTTGGAGGGGCAACCTCCGTGTTGCCCGGCGTTGGGCCAAGTGGTAATGTTATGCCATGTCAGAACGACTTGACCGCCGTGTTGGCCCTTTTACCTGTCATGCAGCTACGGCCATTAACCCATCTGGTCGAGGTCGCCACGGCCGTGAGCCAGTGTGAGAGGGTCGTGATTCTGGTCCGCCTACTCTGCCTGCACGGTGCGGAGTTGGACATCGCCAATCTGGAGGTCGAGGGCGCTTTCGGCCGTGCGGAGGAACCCCTCGGTGGCGTCTGTCAGGGCCACATTGAGGTGGCCGAGTTGGTCGATCGGAGCGGCGAGGGAATGGGTTTCGAGGAGGGCCTGCACGGCGAGAGCGCAGTTCTCGGCGGAATCCACCAGAGTCACATTTTCCCCGGCGGCGCGGGCAATGGCCTCGCGCGCCAGCGGGTAGTGGGTGCACCCGAGGACAAGGGTATCGATGGATTGATCGAGCAGGGGGGCAAGGTACCGGGCCAAAATCTGATCGGTAATGGTGTCGTCAAACATTCCTTCTTCAATTAGCGGCACGAGGAGTGGACAGGCGGCGCTGAAAACTTCGATCTCCGGGTCGATGGTCTGGATGGCGCGTTCGTAGGCCCCGCTGGCAATGGTGGCCCGGGTGCCGATGACTCCGACGCGTTTCGACCGGGTGGTTCGTTCGGCCATGGCGGCGCCCGGGGCAATCACATCCTGGACGGGAACCTTAAAGATCTGCCGCATCCGGGGCACGGCCAGGGCCGAGGCGGTGTTGCAGGCAACGACGAGGACTTTGGCTTGTTCGGCCAAAAGGAGGCCGCCAATTTCGATGCTATAGCGTTCCACCGTTTTGCGGCTTTTGCCGCCATAGGGGACCCGGGCGGTGTCGCCGATGTAAAAAATGGTCTCTGAAGGGAGGAGACGCTTCAAGGCGGCGGCCACGGTGAGTCCGCCGATCCCGGAGTCGAAGACCCCAATGGGGTCCAAACGGCGATCAGGGGATGATTCGAGTTCCATAAAGGGAGCAGACTTCCACCTTCTTTCCGCCATTGCCATTGCAATCGCAAGCCGAACGCCGGGTTCGCTTATTTGATCACCGTGGCTTCGATCAATTTCTGGGCCTGGCCGACCGCCCCTTGGCTGTCGGTGCGGGAACCGACGGGTTGGCTCAGGTCCGGCACCGTCGTGGGGTCCGTACCGGAAACGATGGCCGACGGTTTCTGATATTGAATCTCTCCCGAGACCGCGGCCTGGTAGGTATTGATTCCTTCCAAAATACACTCGGCCATTTTCTGGCGGTAGGCGGGGGTGGCGATGAGTTGGTAATCGGGTTTGCCGCTCATGAAGCCGCCTTCGATCAAGATGGCCGGAAGGGTGGCATTCTTGATCACGACGAAGCGAGCCCGCTTGATCCCGCGATCGGTCAGGCCGAGTCGCCGCACCAGAGAGGCATGCACAGCGGTGGCCAGAGCGACATTCTCGGGATCATTTTGATGGCCCGGATATTGGACAAAATCGCTATAGCGCAAATTCTCCTCGTCCATGGAAGGCACTCCCCTCGGAGCCAGACAATAGGTTTCCAAGCCGGTGCCCCCACCTTTGGATTTATTAAAATGAACGCTGACAAAGACCGCGTTGCGATGCTTGTTGGCGAACTCAGGGCGTTTTTCGAGAGGAATAAATGTGTCGGTGCTTCGGGTGGTGTGGACCCGGTAGCCATTTTCCTGGAGGAGTTTTTTGGCCCGGTTGACGACATCGAGGGCGGCATCTTTTTCTGCGCCCAGCGGTCCCCGGGCTCCGCTGTCGTGACCGCCGTGCCCGGCATCGAGAATGACGGTGCGGACGGCCGCCGCATCCTTGATTTTCTGCGGGCGGAGGATGGGTTCAATGATTTTAACCACATCCATGGCCGAGATAAGGTTTTTTCCTTTCTGCGAGATGATGGGAAAGCAGAGTACGTATTTGACGCCATTGATGAGGACGTCCCGGCCGTTGGCTTTCCCTTTGATGCTGTATCCCTTGGCGGTGAGTCGGAAATCCTGTCCGTCCGACACTGGCTGGTTCATTTTGTAAAAGGTGGCGACATCTTCCAGGGTGACGTAGCGGCGCTTGTCGTGCATGACGATATTCCACTTGGCCTCGGCCGGAATGATCCAGGCAAGCACAAGGGCAAGGGTCAGGGCAAGGGTTGGGGTGCGTCGCACAGCGCGAAGAAATTGGTGGCGGGTGAGGGATGCTGCAAGGGGAATTTCGCGGAACCCGAAGGCGGCTTATTTTATTGAAGGGGAAATTCAGGATCGATTCCGGGTCCGCCATGGACAGAGACGGGCTTCTGGAATACGGTTTTGCCATGGAATTGCCTGACATCCTGCCTCCCGAATTGGAGGTGTTTTGGCGTACGGATGACGGTCGGACCGCCATCCAGCGTGCCGAGGCCTATGGGATCGATTTGTCATTGCTGGAGGAGAATTTGCGGCTGACGCCGGTCGAGCGGTTGGAGCGAAATGAAAGAGCCTGGGAACTGGTTGCTTCCCTGCGCGGAGCCATGAAAAATGAAAGGGCTTAAGGAACTTGTCTTGCGCATCCAAGATCGAGGTGTGGAATTTGTCCTTGCTGGAGGATTTGGTCTTGTCGCCCACGGAAGTAGCTTGGTTACTCAGGATGTCGATGGATTGGGGACAACTCGATTGCTTGGGAGAAATCAAAGGTCTGGGTGGCTACGAAGAATGTCTGGCCCAAAGTGAAGGCGTGGATCTCGACGGAACGGAGGTGCGGGTTTTGACCTTGGATGCGCTCATCACGGCCAAGCGGGCCATGGGGCGTCCGCGGGATTTGCATGCGGTCTTGGAACTGGAAGCGATCCGGGAGATGCGTCAGGCCGAGGGCCGTTGACCAATTGCGCGTGTTCCCGGACTTGCCTTGATCGGTTCGTCCGGCCAAGGTGTCGGGCTTTCCATGTCCGAACTCGCCAAAGCCTACGAACCACAGTCCGTCGAAGATAAATGGTATGCCTGGTGGCTGGAGCAGGGGTGTTTTCACGCCGATCCCGCTTCGCCGAAACCGGCGTATTCCATTGTCATTCCCCCGCCCAATGTCACCGGGGTCCTCACCCTTGGTCACGTTCTTAATAACACGATCCAGGACATCCTTGCCCGCCGAGCCCGCATGACCGGCCATGAAGTGCTTTGGCTCCCGGGAACCGATCATGCCGGCATTGCCACCCAGACGGTGGTGGAACGTCAGTTGCGCAAAACGGAAAAGAAGACCCGTCACGATCTCGGTCGGGAGGAATTCCTCAAACGCGTCTGGGAGTGGAAAGAGAAACATGGCGGCATCATCATCAACCAGCTGAAGAAGCTCGGTTGTTCCTGCGACTGGGAACGGGAACGCTTCACCATGGACGAGGCTTATGCCCGCAAGGTGGAGGAGACCTTTGTCGATCTTTACAAGAAGGGCCTCATTTATCGCGGGAAGCGGATGGTGAATTGGTGTCCGCTCTCGCTGACCGCCCTGTCGGACGAGGAAGTCATTCCCAAGCCCCAAAAGGGCATCCTCTATCACTTTAAGGTCGAGGTGATCGAAGAGCCTGGCACCTTTTTGGAAATTGCTACCACCCGGCCCGAAACCATCATGGGCGATACGGCGGTGGCGGTGAATCCAAAGGACCCGCGCTACGCCGCCTTTATTGGCAAGACCATCAGGCGACCTCTTCCAGAAGAAGATCAAGCAGCCTTGCCAATTATCGGGGACGAGGCCGTGGAATTCGAATTTGGTACCGGGGTGTTGAAAGTGACCCCGGCCCACGACAAGGTGGATTACGAAATCGGGCAGCGGCACAACCTGCCGGTCATCGATATCATGAATCCGGATGGCACCATGAACGAACTGGCCGGCCGCGCCTTTGCCGGAATGGATCGCTTTGCCGCCCGCAAGGCCGTGGTGGAGGTCCTGCGCGAACGGGAGCTTTTGGGTGAGGAAAAACCCCATGAAAATAATGTCGGTTTCAGCGAACGCGCTGATGTGCCGATTGAGCCCAGGCTCTCTGAGCAATGGTTTCTCAAATACCCGAAAACCGTCGAGGCCCGGGACGCGGTCCGCAATCACCTCGTCCGCTTTTTCCCCGAACGCTGGGAAAAGGTCTATGACCACTGGTTGGAAAACATCCAAGACTGGTGCATTTCCCGTCAGCTCTGGTGGGGCCACCGGATTCCGGTTTGGTATAAGACGGAGGATTCAGACACTGAGCACTCGGACGCCGCCCGCGAAGTTCGCTGCCAGGTGGAATCGCCGGGCGACGGCTGGGTTCAGGATTCTGATGTGCTTGATACCTGGTTTTCTTCCTGGCTCTGGGCGCACGATACCATGGACGCGGAAACGCGAGCCAAGTTTTATCCTACCAGCGCCTTGGTCACGGGTCCGGATATTCTCTTTTTCTGGGTCGCCCGGATGATCATGGCCGGTCTGGAATACACCGGCGAAGTCCCCTTCAAGCATGTCTATTTCACTGGGATCATTCGCGACAAGCAGGGGCGGAAAATGTCTAAGTCGCTGGGCAACAGCCCTGATCCTCTGGAGATTATCGCCAAATTTGGTGCGGACGGTTTGCGCTTTGGACTCATGCGGATCGCCCCGCAGGGACAAGATATTAAGTTCGACGAACAGCAGGTGGTCGAAGGGCGTAACTTCTGCAATAAATTCTGGAATGCTTGCCGCTTCCGGCTCATGCAGGGCCCGATCGATCCGGCGGCCGATCCGTCCCTCCACGAGTTATCGATCTTTTCACGGGATCTCCTGGCCAAACTCGATGCCACCATTGGTCGCATCGATGCAGCCTATGACGCCTATCGTTTTAGCGAAGTGGCCCAGGCGCTTTATGATTTTGTCTGGGGCGATTTTTGCGACCGCTTCATCGAGGCCTCCAAAGCCGACTTTCAAGATCCGGCCCGTCGCGGCGGCACCCTTGCGGCGATGGATCATGTCATTGGTAAAATCCTCAGGCTCCTCCATCCCTACGCTCCCTTCCTGACCGAAGAACTCTGGCATGGCTTGGGATTTGGGGAGGGAAGTATCCAGTATGCGGAGTGGCCGCAAAAGGGGAATTTTGTGCAAGAACCCCGGGCCGCAGCCGTCTTTCAGTCTGCCGCCGCCGCCCGGACGCTTCGCGCCACCTTTAATCTGCCGTCTAGCAAACGACTGCGCTGGCTGATCGTCCCGGGTGCGGATTGGGTGACAGCGGAATTTCCGGCCTTAAGTGCCCTCCTGCATGCGGAATCGCTTGAAGCCGTGGAAACCCGCCCGAAGGGTTCGGTGGCCGCCTGCCCGACGGAAATCGGAGTCATTTACTTGCCCCTTGAAGGCGTGGTCGATCCGACCGCCGAACGCCAACGCCTTGATGGCGAAATCGGCAAGGTGGGGGCGGAAATTGAAAAAGTGCAACACAAGCTGAGCAGCGAGACCTTTGTCGAAAACGCCCCGGCAGAAGTGGTGGAAGACCACCGCCAGCGCGAACGCGATTGGGCGGCTCGTCGCGAGGCGTTGAAGTCCGCTCTTGGGGCGCTCGATTGATTTTCTTCGCGGGATCAGTCGCGCCGCCGGGTCAGTAAAAGCGCCACGAGTGCACCGATAGCCACCACGATGGCGAGAGAAACTCCAGGATTGGCGCAAATCGTTTGACCGGCGCAGCGGGCTTTGTCGCGGGCATCATCCCGCACGCGCTCATAAGCTACTCCCCCGCTATCGACGGCCGTGGAAAGGCGTTTCCGGGCGACGCGGACATTGTCCTCGGCGCTATCAGCCGTGGCGGCAATGAGGTCACGGGCGTCCTGAGTGAGGGAGTTCAGGTATTGGACAATGGTGTTGAGATTGTTGTTCATGATCCGAGTATCACGGTTTAACGATCAGAACGCAATCGGAAGAGCGAGAGCGATGGCAAGGGAATCCCCTGACCGCTCTTGTTCCTGAGCAGGATGCCCATTTAATCCCTTCAAGAATCAGGGGGTGGCGGATTTCACCAACTCCAGATCCGCCCATCCCTGGACTCCGGCCAAAGGCGACCCCCCCGTCGCCTTAACCGCAACCCACTCACCGGCGAAGAAATCAATCGGTTGGCTATTTCCTCCAATCTAAAATCAGGGAGAAAGCGATCGCCGATTGAGATCAACCCCGGCGTTGCCCAGGACGAATCTTTCGCCGATTCTCTATCCGGCTCCACCAACCCATCGGAGCCCATTTCGCTATGAGCACAAACCACGATCATCACGTACACGAACCTGACGGACCAGCAACGCCGCCACCCGACGCTAGGACGAACGAAGTCTTCCGCGTGTCTGGGATGGATTGCTCGGAGGAAGTCTCTGCCATTGATCACGCCCTCAAGCCGCTCGATGGCGTGCTTGGGGTCCGCGCCGAGATTGTTTCGTCAAAGGTGACCATCTATCACGACGGCACGCTCGATCGCGAACAAATCGCCGACGCCTTGAACCGGTCCGGCGTGACCATTTCTGAAGATGGAAACGAAGCGTCCCGGCCGATTCTTCCCGCCTTCCTCGTTGGGATATCAGGGGCCGCGACCGGGTTGGGAATCCTTCTCCAGTGGCTCGCCGTACAACCCGGCTGGCTCGCCGAGTTGGCGTTTTTCACCGCCATCGGCACGGGCGGCTGGCTTGTGCTTCCCAAGGCCTTGCGCTCCCTCCGCACGCGCACGCTCGACATGAACGTGCTCATGACGGTCGCCGTGATCGGCGCGGTCGCCGTCGGCGAGCATGCCGAAGGGGCGGCGGTCGTCTTCCTTTTTGCTCTTTCCGAGTTGCTCGAATCGTGGAGCGTCGGACGGGCCCGTCAAGCGATCCGGGCGCTGATGAAGCTCGCGCCCGAGACCGCCCTCGTGAAACGCGGGGGAGTGGTCTCCGAGGTGGAATCCTCCGCCGTCGAGGTGGGTGAGACCATCTTTGTCAAATCGGGCCAACGGATCCCGCTGGACGGCATCGTTGCGTCCGGCGACTCCGCCATCGATCAGTCCCCGATCACCGGAGAATCGATGCCCGTCGAGAAGTCGGTCGGCGATCAGGTCTTCGCCGGTACGATCAACGGCGATGGTTCGCTGGAAATCGAGACGACCAAGGCCGCCAGCGACACCACCCTCTCGCGCATCGTTCAAATGGTCGAGGACGCCCAATCCTCGAAGGCTCCCGCCCAGCGTTTCGTCGATTCGTTTGCGAAAATCTACACCCCCGGCGTGATGGTGCTGGCTCTTGTGCTCGCGCTTGCTCCGCCGCTGCTTTTCGGTTTGCCTTGGGTGGACTGGATCTATCGTGCCCTCGTTCTTCTGGTCATCGCGTGCCCGTGCGCCCTGGTGATCGCCACCCCGGTGAGCGTCGTTTCCGGGCTCACCGCACTCGCGCGGCGCGGCGTCCTCGTCAAAGGCGGGGCCTATCTTGAAGCTCTCGGCGGCCTCAAAGCCCTGGCCCTCGACAAAACCGGAACGATCACCGAGGGCAAACCAAAAGTCGTCGAGATTCAACGGGTCACCGACGCCACCGAGGAGGTCATTCTTCGCATCGCCGCCGGTATCGACACGCACTCCACGCACCCGCTGGCCCAAGCCATCACGCGCCACGCCGAAGAGGCGGGCATCTCGTTCGAGCCATGTGGCAATTACCAAGGCGTGAAAGGACGGGGAGCCCTCGGCGTGATCGACGGCCACGCCTGGTTCGTTGGCAATCATCGCTTTGCCCACGAACTGGGCGTCTGCTCCGACGAACTCGAAGCCCGCCTCACAAAAATCGAAGCCGCCGCCCGCTCCGTGGTCGTCGTTGGTCACAAACCGCACGGCGATTGCGCGGGTGAAGTGGTCGGCGTCCTCGCGGTCGCCGACACGATCCGACCCGGCGCGAACGCCGCCATTCGGAAAATGCACGAAGCCGGTCTGAAGAAAATCGTCATGCTCAGCGGCGACAACACGAAGACCGCCCAAGCCATCGCTCGTGAGGCGGGAATCGACGAAGCCTTCGGCGACCTGCTCCCCGAAGACAAGATTGAGCGGGTCAAGGCGCTAGAGAAAGAATTCGGCAGCGTCGGCATGATCGGCGACGGCGTGAACGACGCCCCGGCTCTCGCTGCCGCAACCGTCGGGATCGCCATGGGCGCGGCGGGCACCGACACCGCAATCGAAACCGCCGATATTGCCCTCATGCGCGATGACCTTGCGATGGTTTCCGAGGCCATTCGACTTGGTCGTCGCACCCTGAATATTATCCGTTTTAACATCGCCTTCGCCCTCGCGATCAAGGCCGTCTTCCTCATTCTGGCCGTGCTTGGCATGACTAGCCTCTGGCTCGCCATCCTCGCCGATACGGGCGCGACCCTTCTGGTCATCGCCAATGCCCTCCGCCTTTTGCGACGACCACACTAAAGGACCCGGTGAGTACAAGCCTCTCCAGAAAATCGTCAGCCCCATGAACGTTTTTCCGGCGCAGAAGACGATGGAGGATCATCCCGGCTCAGAGGGAAGAGTCATAGACAGGCGACGAAAATGAAGGCCCCGATATCCGGAGGGTAGAGCGAGGCGGTGGGGTTCCATAAGTCCTGAGGATAGTTTTAACCAAACGCGGACGAAAAACTCAACCGAGGAAGCATCAGCCCAACTCAGTTTGCCAGTTTTCGACTTTTAATTCAGGGACGCGTTGGAACTCCCGCACGTTGCGGGTGATGACGGTGGCCCCGAGCGCGAGGCCGTGGCTGGCGATGATCAGATCCCGGTCTCCGATTTTATTTCCCTGGCTTTCGAGAAGGTGGCGCGTCCTGGAGTAGTGGTAAACGAAATCCTCCTCCAGAGGTTCTGGAGGAAGGCTCTCTTTCAGCTTGGCCACGGTCTCCAAGAACCGTCGTGTGCCCAAAACCTCCTGCGCTTTGAAGGCTCCAAATTCGAGTTCCGCCAGAACCATCACTGAAAGCACTAATTTTCCCGCAGCCATCTCTCGATTGAGCCTTTCGCTGAGTGCCGGGGACTTATTGGAGAAATAGGCTGAAAAACAGTTGGTATCCGGAAGATAAATCATTCCGATTCTCTCGAGAGGTTGGGATGTTCATTCGGCTCGATCTCTGGAAAATCCAGACAACTCCCCTGAAGTCCGGCAAAATTCTTCGCCCGCTGACGCAAGTTTTCCTCGTCCGTAATGAGGAGACCTTCAGGCGTCCGACTGATTTTTACAACCGTCGAGGCAATGCGGAAGGCTCGCGGCAATCGAATCGCCTGCGAGTTTCCAGACATGAAGACTTTGGCTAATGCGGTCATGACTTTAAAATGTACATACAGGATATACTTTGTCGAGAGCGATCGTCGCGGCGGGGAATGGCGCTAGCGGCTCATTAGAGGTGGCTCAGGGGAGATCCAGGTTGTCCAAAATCTTGGAAGGGGTGCCTCCGTTCCGATTGACAAGACATTCCTCCAACGGCCGGACGGTGACGTTTTCTCCGAGTGCATAGCTGCGCTTGCCGGGATACACGACCCATAGTTCGTCCAGTTCCAGGTCTTCGAGAGCGGTCCGCAGCGAGCGGGTCATCGTCGGCGCGTCGGCGCGTTTGAACTCGACTCCGATCTTCCGGTTGTTGAGAAGCATCAGGAGGTCGAGTTCGCAGCTACTGTGAACCGCGTAAAAATACGCCTCTTCCGGTTGATAGGCCCCCAAGATTTCCTCAAGGGCAAATCCCTCCCAAGAGGCTCCGAGTTTGGGATGTGTGAGAAGGTCGGCCGGGGAGCGGATCCCGCTGAGTGCGTGGAAGACCCCGGAGTCACGGAAATAGATTTTCGGAGTCTTGACGAGACGCTTGCCGAGATTCGCCTGCCAGGGAAGCAGGCGACGAACCATGAAGGTTTGCTCCAGAGCATCAAGATAAGCCCTCGCCGTATTGGGAGCAAAGCCCATGGATGAGGCAATCTCACTGCCGTTCCAGACCTGCCCGTGATAATGCGCTAGCATCGTCCAAAACCGCCCCATCACTGCCGGCGACATACCAAATCCAAGCGAGGCCAAATCGCGCTCCAAGAAAGTACGGATGAAATTTCTCCGCCAGTCGAAGCTGTCGTTGTTATTGGCGGCAAGAAACGAACGGGGAAATCCACCACGCTGCCAGAGTTGATCCATGGCTCGCGTTTCCTCGACGCTGAACCCCTGCATCTCGATGATCTCGACACGACCCGCCAAAGATTCTGCACTTTGGCGCGACAACTCCGGCGAGGCACTTCCCAGGATAAGAAATGTTGCTGGATGTTCCTCACGGTCTGCCAGTACACGCAAAACCGGAAACAGACGGGGCTCACGCTGCGCCTCATCAATGACCACCAATCCCCGAAGCCCCGCCAATGCGGTCAGGGGATTCTCCATCAATCCCGTCACGACCGGATCCTCCAAATCAAAATAATTGGAATGGCCCGACGGCAAAATCTGCCGAGCCAAGGTGGTTTTTCCGCACTGACGCGGACCAATCAACGCCACCACGGGATTTCTCCTTAAAGCCCGCTCAAGTTTTTGACGATAGGCTGCTCTTTCAATCATTTCATGAAATCTTGCAATCATGTTGACGAATTTCAAGATTTATTATGATGCGCTACCCTGATTTATCGGACCTGAAGCCTGACCTCGCCGACTTCGAGGGTGTCTCCCGGTTTCAAGGGATGGGCGACGAAAGGCGATAGCGGTTGGCCGTTGACCTGGGTGCCGTTCGAGGAGTTGCGGTCCTCGACGGTGAGACCAGTAGCTGATGCGACCAGCGTGGCATGTTGGCCTGAAATGCTGGTGTTCTTGACTAGGAGGTGGACGACACCGGATTTGCGTCCAAGGATGTACTTCCCCTCGGAGGGGATTTCCAACCGGATAGAGGCGCTCTGACCGGCTTCGGGATTGATTCCTTCCAGCACCCACTCCCAGCAAGTCTTGGAGGATCTCTCTAGGAACGCCGTAGGAAGAGGAGGCGGAGATACCGCCCCCCCACGGTTCCCACGTCTCAGAAATTGGGTGTAGGTCTCAGCGATTATGGCCGGCCTCCGAATGGCAAAAAATAAAGCCACCCCAATAGCGACCGCTGCGATGACGGCAAAGATCCCCAGCATCGGGCCTCCAAACAAATTGCCAGAATCTGGAGTGCAGCGAGATGTCGTGGTAGATACCCGAATGCCTTGGCCTTTGAGGGCATCGACCAGTGCACTGCAGTGTGAGGATCTCCGCACGACGTCCATCGGAAGATCGGAGTCAAAGTCCCGCATTGTATTGACACCAATCACCTGTCCGCAGGCATTGAGGAGTGGCCCGCCGCTGTTCCCGGCAGTGATATTGACGTCGTGCTCAATGATCAAAAATTCAGGAATTTGGTCGCGGGAATTCCATTTTCCATTCACCACCCTGCGGACCGACGCCTTGGAAAGGCTGGCCTCGACAAATCGATCAGCCTGTCCGGTAGGATCATCGATCCGGTGGGACTGGGATTTTTCCAAAGCATTGCCCAAGGCGATCCCGCTCTGGGCGTCATCCACGACACTAGGAAACCCCAGCGCGTAAACATCATCTCCCTGGGCGGGAATCGCGAGATTGAGCGCCAGCGCCTTGGCCTTCAAATCCGGAACCCGCAGAAAAGCCAGATCATGCTGAGTGTCCTCCCAAACAACCCGGGCATCGTAGGCCTCGATTTGAGATCCAGACTTACGCAAGACCAAGACCGAATCGTCCTGTTTCCGCTGGGCCACGACATGGCAGTTGGTGACCACAAGAGACGCTCCCCCCGAGGAGTTCACCACGAAGCCGGAACCGGTCGCAATTCCGTCGTCTTTCGCACCAAACACCACTAGGCGAACCATCGAAGGCTTGATTCTCTCTACGTCAAAGGCATGAGCCGTAAGCGGAAAACAGCTTGCGACCAGGACGGCAAAAAACGAAAGAATTTTCATTGAGGGTGAATAGACGGCTCGGCAATGCTCGGGACAACCAGATCGTCGTTGGCCGCACCGTACCATAAAGGAAATAGCCAGAGGAAAACAGCCGCTCCGAGCAGCATCGCCACAATAACGGTGCCAATAATAACCTTCCACACCACCGTTGAGTTCGGGCGACTTCCCTCCCCTTCCCGGGAAACCGCCAGTGCGGTCACATTGTCACCCTTGGGTCCGTTGCGCTCGATGGTGCGGGAGACCAAAACATCCAGCTTTTGCGCCTCGGGCCCCGACTGAAAAAACGCCTCAATCTCCGCAACGGAGGTCCGTTCCCAAAAGCCGTCGGAGCAGAGAAGAAAACCATCATTGCCTGTGAGTTCGACCACCCCATAAGTTGGCCGCAATTCTTCGTCCGTGCCAAGGGCTCGGAGGAGTCGCCCCTGATCGGGGTGGGTTCCCATTTCATCTTCCCTCACCTCTCCCTGCTCCAGTAAAATCTAGACCATCGTATGGTCCCGGGTCCGCTCGATCATTTTTCCGGAACGGAGCCGGTAAATTCGCGAGTCGCCCACATGGACCATGTGGGCCTTCTCCCCATCAAGATAGAGTGCCGCAAGGGTTGACTTCGGGGCCATCTTGGGAGTCTCCCCGAGCGAGAGGATCGCTTCATTCGCCCGCCGGCAGAGTTCAAGAAGCGCGGCCTTGGGATTGACAAAATTCCCACCGGCCTTCTCAAAAGCCTCGCAAGCCGTCTGCACCGCCAATTTCGACGCCTGACTCCCTCCCCGATGTCCTCCCGCCCCATCAGAGACCACCGCAAGCATTCTGTCCTCCCGGGACACAGCTCCAGCCGCATCCTGTTGTTCCTCCCTAGGTCCCTTCTCGCTCGATGTGATGGTCGTGAAATGCATGGGTTCTTGATGGTTCTAAACGTTTCCCGCCCCATTCATCGCAGAACGCCGCGAAACATGCCGCTCGGCCCGTTATGTTCGGGAACTGGAATTGCGACTCAAACGGCTTTTCTTGGAATGTGCGTGGAAACGCGCCAGCGATATCGAGGCGAATTCCTTCATTGCTTGGCGCGGTCGGCAAGATCTCAGCGCAAAGTTCCTCAACGAGTTCCTGATTGGAGCAAAGGGATTCAATCGATGGTTGCGTCTGAGGAAAAAGGCCCTGGCGGATGATCCCTTGGAATCGGTTGGCTCACTCTCCACCGTTGGCCGGGAAACATTCAAACGGCGACCGCTGGCCACCGATGAAATCAATCGGCTCCTCATCAATAGCGGTCCGCGCTGGGTGATCTATCTGGTCGCCATCTATACCGGCCTCCGGAGGAACGAATTGAAGCAACTGCAATGGCAAGACGTCTTCCTTGATGGCGATTCGCCCCGCGTGGTGCTCCGATCCGAAACGACCAAAAACGGGAAGAGCGCAAATCTTCCATTGCATCCTGATGCCTGCCGCGCATTGCTGAAATATCGCGGAGAGTCCAAGAAAGATTTCGGCCAGAGGATTTTCGAAGGCATCTTCCCAAAGGTCCCCACCTTCCACAAAGATCTGGAACGCTCGGGAATCCCGCATTCCCAAGCAGATTTTTCCGGTCGTAAATCGCTTTGGTCCCGACGAAACTCGGCGCATCTACGGTCTGCCGACGTCATTTATGTTCACCGGATTGTTTTTCAACCGGGACCTTTTCCGGCAGGCCGGACTTCCGCCCCGGGCCCCGGAAAACTGGGAAGAAATGCTGAAATTCGCCCGGGCCATCAAAGCCAGCAAGCCGGATAGCCGGCCCATCTTTCTTTCCGGAGGTTCCGCCGCCAGTTGGAACCGGATGAGTTTTCTTTGGTCGGCCGGCGGCGAAGCTGTGGTGGAAACCCAGCCCGGACAGTGGCGGGCAGCCTTTGACAGCCCCGCAGCAGTCTCGGCCTACCAATTTTACTATCAGCTTGTGGAGGCTGATCGGCTGGCGGAACCTACGGCGAAACTGAACAGCAAAAAACTGGTATGTTCTTCGGATACGTAGGCGACTCCGTTCGGATCGACCCGGAGAAATTTGGATTCGGACCGGTCCCCAGCGGCCCGACCGGAGAGCGGGGCGCCGAGATCAACGCCCAAATTCCGGGCATCTTCTCCGGCATCACTGATCCGGCTGTTCGGGATGCCGCCTGGAAATATATCAAATTCATCTCCAGCGAAGACGCCGAGCGCATTCGGATCGAAACCTTGGTCGAAATGGGACTCGCCGGTCAGGTCAACCCCATTTACCTGCGAAAATTCGGTTTCGATCAATATCTCCGCCTCCTCCCCCCCGATCTGGAAGATGCCTTCCAAGAAGCAGAGGAGTCGGGAAAACCTGAATCCTACGGCCGCAATTTCAATCTGGTCTACAACGAGATGACCTCCCCGCTGGATCAGATTCTTCTGAGCCCGGAAATTGCCGAACTCTGGCAGGCGGGCAAGTTAGACCAAGTTCGAGAAGTGATCGCAGGAATCTTAAAAACCGCCGTGATCTTTCTTTGGCGGGAGTTGTTCGCCGCTGACGGCATAATTAATGCCCGCCAGTTTCCAAACGCCTCCATCCTGAATCCCCCCCGCCGGAATCTCCCACGCTCAGCATGGCCTCATTTCCACCAATGGGATCGAAATTAGCGCTCAGGAGCGACCCTGGGTTTTGGGTGCCCATAACGGTATTTATGCCCCAGCGTTTCACCTGATCTGCCGCTCCGCACCTCCCACTCGACCCGCTCGCTCACTTCCGGCGGGCCGAAAACTTCCCAGGGGTTGTTGCAATGGGCGCCGTAAATTTGCTCAGCGGGCGGGTCGCAAAAAACCACAGCGCCAGCACGCACCAAATTCCCGCCTTCAGCAACTGCCCGGCCCAAGACTGAACCGTCGGGAAAAGCAAAGCGGTGGGAGAACCTCCGCTCAGGCTCGCTTTCTCGGTCCGGGAAGCGCTCCGCGCCGCCATCGGTGCCCAACGGCGCATTGATCACCCTCGCATCCCCCGCGACCTCGGAAGCCATCTTTCGCGGTTTTATCCAAGGGGGGGAGGCAGGCCATCCCGAATTGATTCGCCCAATGCTCAGCCTTCCTTGCGAGCATTCGCCCCGTCTTTGAAGGCGTCATCAAGATCGAGAAAGGGGACCACTCCACCGCCATTGAATCGAGGCAGGACACCATCCCACTTTTCGATGGTTCGAAGTTGAATCAGCTCCGGACTTTGCTTCAAAGCCTTGGCCTCCCGCTCGATGGCATCGGCGCGGGACTTTGATTTCGCCTCAATCGAATAGGCTTCCGCATCTGATGCCAATTGAATTTCCACCGCGGCGGCTTCCGCTTGGGTCACGCGTTTGAGTTTTTCATTTTTGGCCTGCAACGCCTGTTGTTCAGCTTGGACCTTGGCTTCGATCGCCCGGTTGAATTCTTCGGAAAAATTGAAATCGGTGATCGCGACGTTGGCGATTTGGATGCAATTCTCTAATTCCTTCTCTTTCAGGGTGGTGTTGATGTAGGTGATGAGGGCCTCTTGGATCTGTTGCTTGACCACCTCCCGCTTGGTGACGAGTTCCTCGGCCGTGAACTTAGCCGTGACCGCTTTGACGCATTCCTGAATCGCGGGTTCGACCAAAGTGGTGGAAATCTTCGGAAGGGTTCCAATCCGTTGGTAGGTGGTCGGAGCCAGGGCCCCATTGAGCGAGTATTGGGTCGTGACCTGAGTGGTGACCGTCTGGAGATCTCTCGAAGCCGCCGTCGCCTCAGCGTGCGAAGCGACCAGACGGATATCCATCAATTCCACTTGATCGAGAATCGGTTTCTTGAAGTGCAATCCCTCATCCAAAGGTTCGGTCTGCACCGCCCCCAGCGTCCGCAAGACCCCAACGTGCCCCGCATCGACGATCACCGTCATCCCTCCGACCAGCACGAGGGCGACAATAATCAGCAGAACAATGGGAACGAGGGCTTTGGAAATAGAATTCATGAAGGGGTACCTTGTCAGAACATTCTCCAATGCCCACCGAAAAAAAAATTTTTTCGGTTCAGTCCCGGTGTTCGAAGACCTCTTCGTGCCGATAGCGGACTTTGGCCAGAGCGGCGTTTTTGTCCCCCTCGGCCCGATGACCGGCGGCACAGGCGACGACGGTTTGAAATCCGGTTCCCGCCAACCCGAGCACCTCGTCATATCCCGCCGGATCCAGCCCTTCCATCGGGCAGGTATCCACGCCTAGGACTGCGGCGCTGGTCATGAAGTTTCCCAGAGCAATGTACACCTGGCGAATCGCCCATTCCCGGCGATCGAGGGGATAGGGCGGGTTTTCCAGAAATCCCGCCACCACTTTTCCATAGCCGGCATGGGACTCAACCGGGGTGCCATGAACCTCCGCCATCCTCGCCACAAAACGATCCACATCTGCGGTACTGAGAGGATGCTTGACCGCAAAAACCACCAACCGGGCAGCATCCACAACCTGCTTTTGATTCCATGACTTTGGCAACAAGGCCTCCCGCAGAGCCGGGTTCCCCACGACAATAAATTTCCATGGCTGCAGCCCAAAAGACGAGGGAGAAAGCCGGAGCGATTCCTCCAAGGTCTCCCAAATCTCGGCCAAAATCGGTCGTTGGGGATCAAATTGCTTGGTGGCGTAACGCCGATTTTGGGCGGCAATCAAGGCGGCGGGGTCAATGGCAGTCATAAAATATAGGGAGTTTCACCACAGAGGGTTCGGAGGAGACAGAGAAAAGAATCCGAAGGATTTGCGGAGAGTGGATAATTGTTCCAAGAAAATACCCAGAAGCGACTCATTTTCAATTTTTGTCACTCCGTGTTCCCCGAGCGCTCTCAACCTGCTCCCTGGGCAGGCGGGCGTTCCCAGGGGACGAGCCGCCCGCGCTCCCTGGATTTCACGAAAAAAGGAAGCAAATCCCGGCCGACCGTGAGATCGGACCGCGATGTTGCTTCCCTCTTCGTCGCGCTCTTGGGAGCGTGAACTCAGATCAACGGGAAATTATTTCACGTGACCCGAGACGAGCTTCGTCATCTCGAACATACTGACTTGTTTCTTGCCACCGAAGATGACTTTGAGGTTATCGTCGGCGTTGATCATGGTCCGTTTTTTGGGATCCTGCAGATCATGCTTTTTGATGTAATCCCAAAGATTCTTGGTCATCGTGCTGCGTGGGATTGGCTTTGACCCGACGATTTTGGCCAGCGCTTCATCAGGCTGGACAGGCTTCATCAGGGCGGGGTTGGCTTTGCGTTTTGGTTTGGCTGCTGCTGCGGTTTTTTTTGTGGGCATAATCGGATCCTCTCAGAAAAAGTTTTTAAAAATTTGAAAATGACGGGGGTCGGTCAATGTTCGAACGGGCCTCAAGCCCAGGTGACTGCTCCTTTGGGTTCGCGAATGACAATTGCTTGAAGAAATTCCACCCCTTTGCGCAAGCCTTCGGCCGGGGTCATTAGGCTGTCTTCGTGTTCCATGGAGAGCGTGCCGTCATAGCCGCACATGCGCAGCGTACTGACAAATTCGGTCCAAAACGCATGCGAATGTCCATAACCGACGGTGCGGAAAATCCAGGACCGGTTTTTCTCGTCGCCGTAATGTTTCGTATCAAGGTAGCCATTGACGTTGGCATTGACGGGATAGAGGGAGGTGTCCTTGGCATGGACATGATGGATGGCGCCTTCCAAGGCTCGTACCGATTGGATCGGATCGATCCCCTGCCAGAAAAAATGGCTAGGGTCGAGGTTCGCTCCGATCGTAGGACCGCAAGCCTTGCGCATCCGCAACATTGTCTCCGGATTGTAAACAAGGAAACCGGGATGGGGCTCGAAAGCAATTTTTACGTAGCGTTCCTTGGCGAAAGCGGCCTGCTTTTTCCAGTAGGGAATGGCCACCTTGTTCCACTGCCAATCGAGAATGCTGAGATAATCGGGAGGCCAGGGACAGGTCACCCAATTGGGAAACTTCGCACCGCTGTGATCGCCGGGGCATCCCGAAAACGTCGTCACCACCGGTACACCCAGAGTCGCCGCGAGGCGGACGGTATCTTGAAAAACCTTGTGATGGCTCGAGGCAATTTTTTTGTCCGGATGGAGCGGATTGCCATGACACGAGAGCGAGCTGATTTCCAGTCCGCTGCCGCTGATGATATCCCGGAAGCGATCCAACTTCGCCTTGCTGCCCAGCAACTCGACCGGCTTGCAATGGGCATTGCCCGGGTAGGCTCCGGTTCCCAGTTCCACCGTATCACAGCCGAGCCCGGCAATGTGCTCTAGGGCCTTGGGAAGGGAAATAGAACTGAGGATCGCAGAAAAAACGCCAACTTTCATTCGAACAAAAAAGAGATGATGGAACGGCTTATGGCACGTTCCGCTCCGGGCGTCCACCCCGATTTTATCCTTATTTTCCTAGGTGAGGACGATGCCAACCGGACAATGATCGCTCCCGGTCACCTGCGGCCAGATGAAAGCTTCCTGCAAAGCCGTCCGCAAAGCGGGCGAAATGCAGCAATAGTCGATCCGCCATCCTATGTTCCTGGCGCGCGCATTGTTCTGGTAACTCCACCAGGTGTAGTGGCCTCCTCCGGCCTCAAATTCCCGAAAGGTATCGAGGAATCCAGCGGCCAGAAAACACCCGAAGTCGGCCCGTTCCTCCGGCGTGAAGCCTGCATTGCCGAGATTGCCCTGCGGGCGGGCCAGATCAATTTCCGTGTGGGCGACATTGAGATCGCCACAGAAAACGACCGGCTTCTTTTTTTCCAAGTCCCGAAGGAATTTGAGAAAATCCGGCCCCCAGGATTCCACCCGGTAGGCGAGGCGGCTGAGTTCCCGCTTCGAGTTGGGCACATAGACATTGACCACGAAAAAGTCCTCATACTCGGCGGTGAGGACCCGCCCCTCCTGATCATGTTCCTCCCGGCCGATTCCATATTGGACGCTGAGCGGTTCCGTCCGGGTGAAGATCGCCGTCCCGGAATAGCCGGGGCGCGTGGCGGAATTCCAAAGCACCGAATAACCAGGAAACTCCGCGTGGACTTGTTCGGCCCGGGCTTTGATTTCCTGCACGCAGACAACATCCGCGTCCGCTTCGAGAAGAAAATCCTGAAAGCCCTTGCCGAGGACGGAGCGGATGCCATTGACGTTCCAAGAGATGATTTTCATGAGTATTAAATAACGTGAGCGCTTTTCCTTCAATTTTGATTTCCGCCGCAATGAGGAGCCTGGAGGAAGGCCGCCGCGTCCTACCCGCACAGGAGTGAGAAATTTCTGCCTCTTGCAAGACGGCGGCCACGTTTGTATAATCAACCTTCTCAAGCAAGGAAAAGACATCATGCCCAAACTCGTACTCCTCCGCCACGGCGAAAGCACTTGGAACAAAGAAAACCGCTTCACTGGCTGGACCGACGTGGACCTGACGCCCAAAGGGGTCGAAGAGGCCAAGACCGCCGGCCGCCTCCTCAAGGAAGAAGGTTTCCAGTTTGACCTCGCCCACGTCTCCGTCCTCCGTCGGGCCTTGAATACCCTTTGGCACGCCTTGGACGAGATGGATGCCCTCTGGATTCCGATGGAAAAATCTTGGCGCCTCAACGAACGGCATTATGGAGCCCTCCAAGGCCTCAATAAAGCGGAGACCGCAGCCAAATACGGCAACGAACAAGTTCTTGTCTGGCGACGCAGCTACGACGTTCCTCCTCCCGAGCTAGAACCATCTGACGACCGCTGGCCCGGCCATGACCCCCGTTACGCCGCCGTCGCCAAGGAAGACCTCCCCGTGGCCGAATGTCTGGCGGACACCGTGAACCGCTTCCTCCCCCTTTGGCATGAGACCATCGCCCCGCAGGTGGCCTCCGGAAAAAACGTCATCATTGTCGCCCACGGCAACAGCCTCCGCGCCCTCGTCAAATACCTGGACGTCGTCTCCGAGGAAGACATCATCAACCTCAATATCCCCACCGGGGTCCCCCTCGTCTATGAACTCGACGCGGACCTAAAACCCGTCAGCCACCGCTACCTCGGTGACCAAGCCGCCATCGCCGCCGCCATGGAAGCCGTTGCCAGCCAGGGCCAAGCCAAATAACCGACGCTTTGCTTGAAGATCGAACATCGAACGTTCAATATCACCCCTCGAAGTTTTGAGACGCAGTCTTTCTAAGAATCTCCAATCTCCAATCTCCAATCTCCAATCTCTAATCTCCAACCCCCAGCCCCTGAACCCATTATGAATCGCGAAAAAATGCTCGAAGGCCTCAACTCGGAGGCGCTCTGGGACGTCATCATCATTGGCGGCGGAGCCACCGGCCTTGGTGTCGCTGTGGATGCCGCCAGCCGGGGACTAAAAACCCTCCTCCTCGAAGCCCACGACTTTGCCAAAGGCACGTCCAGCCGAAGCACCAAGCTGGTCCACGGCGGCGTTCGTTATCTGGAACAAGGCGACATTCCCCTGGTACTCGAAGCCTTGCGGGAACGCGGCCTCCTTCACCGCAACGCACCCCACGTCGTCCACCATCTCTCCTTCATCGTCCCCCGCTACAAATGGTGGGAAGGTCCCTTCTTCGGCATCGGCATGAAGGTCTATGATGCCCTCGCCGGAAAACTCAATCTCGCGCCCTCGAAAATTCTCAGCCGGGAGGAAACCCTCCGGCGTATTCCTAACATCGAACCGGAAAATCTCCTCGGCGGAGTCGAATACTTCGACGGACAATTCGATGACGCCCGCCTCGCCACCACCTTGGCGCAAACCGCCGCCGACCACGACGGCGTCCTGCTCAACTACTTCCGCGTCACCGGCCTGGCCAAAGCCGACGGAATGACTTCGGGACTCACCTGTTGCGACGAGGAAACCGGGACCACCTACGATCTCAAAGCCCGCGTCGTTATCAATGCCACCGGAATTTTTGCCGATGCGATTCGTCTCATGGACGAACCCACCGCCCCCCGTGCGGTGCAACCCAGTCAAGGAGTGCATCTGGTTTTTGACCGCAGTTTCCTTCAGGGCGAATCCGCCATCATGGTCCCCCACACAGACGACGGACGGGTGCTTTTCGTCATCCCCTGGCACGATAAAGTCCTCGTCGGCACCACCGACACCGCGATGGACACCGCCGAACTCGAGCCCCGCGCCCTCGACGAAGAGGTGGGCTTCATCCTCCGCAACGCCGCCCGTTATTTGGCCCGCGATCCCGAAAAAAAAGACATCCTCAGCGTCTTTGCCGGTCAAAGACCTCTCGTGCGCAAGCCCGGAAAGGGCGGCAGCGCCACCAAAACCATTTCCCGGAACCATGAGGTTCTCGTCTCCGATTCCGGACTCGTCACCATCGTGGGCGGCAAATGGACTACCTATCGCAAGATGGCGGAGGACACCCTCAACCACGCCACCCTCATTGGAGGTCTCGCCGAAACATCCTGCGCCACGGAAAATCTCAAACTTCACGGCTACCGGGATGCGACCGAGCCGGCTCTCCCCCCCGCCTACGCCGTTTATGGCTCCGACGCCGAGGAACTGGCCAAACTCCCCGAAGCCCATACGTCGCTCCATCCCCGTCTGCCCTACACCAATGCCAATGTCATCTGGGCCGTCCGCCACGAGATGGCCCGCTCGGTGGAAGACGTTCTCTCCCGCCGGACCCGCGCCTTGTTATTAGATGCCCGAGCCGCCTTGGAATCCGCTCCCAAAGTTGCCGCCCTCATGGCCGCCGAGTTGGACCGGGACGAGGCTTGGCAAACCGCCCAGGTCGCGGAATTCACCACCCTCGCCCGCGGTTATTTGCCCTGCTAAGGCGCTGTAAATAAACGCCTTTTTCGATATTGGCTGGGTGAACTGTCGTAGGCCTGACGAAAGGCGCGGCTGAAGGCAAAAAGCGATTCGTATCCACACCGAACGGATACTTCCTCAATCCGCAGACGCGTGTCGTGGAGTAATTCGCAGGCGAAATTTAAACGAATCTCCCGCACATGTCGGCCAATTGATCGCCCCGTAGCCGACCGAAAACGACTCCGCAGGGAACTGGCCGAAACTCCCAAAGAGACCGCTATTTCCTGGAGGGTCAGAGCCCGTTCCCGGTTGGCAAAGACCAGTCGGTTGACGCTCTCGACAAGCTTCGCATCCGGATCCCTCATGGGCGACTTCGAAGCCACCGGCCCGGCGAAGCCAGCCCGCCCCATCTCGTGCAGCCAAAGCCCCAAATGCAAAGGCAGGGTGTCCCGCCGATCCTCCCGCCAGCCGCGGAGCAAATTGTTTAAATGACTCTTCGCCTTGGAATCGAGCTTCCACGCCCCCAGGTCCCGCAGCCGATCCAGCCGGTCATCGGAGCGATGCTCAAAGGAAATAAACAGCCACTCCAACGACGAGGGGGTGAGCTCAAGATAACAATGCGACTGAAAGGGAAAGATCAAGAGCCCCTCTCCGACCCGCAACGGATGAACCTCCCTTTCCACCGCCACTTTGCCCGTTCCCTGCAAACTCACGATCAAAACATAGCGGTGGTGTTGGCTGGGAGAGTGTCCCATCAAATGCGCCGCAGCGTGCCGGGAAAAGAGCAAGATGTTGGCGGGACAGAGCGGCGGCCGCTCCGGACCACCCTGCCAGTAACTGACAGGTTCGGGAAGACGACGGGACCATCGAAGCATCTCTCCCTCACCGGATCGGCCCTTATGCGCCCCAATCAACTCCCCGTTTATCATAATTGTTAAATGTTATGTCATTTATGAGATAGATTAACAAATTCAATATCGAATAAAACATCGGCATGAGCACAACAAAACCAAAAGTTCGTCTGGGATTGATGGGGTCGGGAGGACGGCTCCGAGGCGTTGCCGCCCTTCTGCTGGAAGCCGCGGAGGGCCAAATTGAAGTGGCGGCCATGTATGATCCCGATCCCGGCTCCCAGGCCAGCACCCACACCAAATTTGGATCCCAAGTGATCAATTGCGCGACGGAAGAAGAACTCGCCCATCATTCCTCGGTGGACTGGGTCTTTATCGGATCTCCCAACGGCGACCACGCTCGCCAATCGGTTCTGGCCCTGCGAGCAGGAAAAAATGTCTTTTGTGAAAAACCACTCGCCATCCATCTCGACGATTGCCGACTCGTGAGGGACGCGGTGCGGAAAACCGGACGCACCTTTGCCTTTGGCCTCGTGCTGCGATATTCCCCGCACTATCAGAAAATCCGCGAAGTGGTCCAATCCGGAGCCCTCGGAGACCTCATTTCCTTCGAATTCAATGAAACCCTCGCCTTCAATCACGGAGGATACATCTTCGGAAACTGGCGCCGCCACCGCGAACTCGCCGGCTCCCATCTTCTGGAGAAATGTTGTCACGACCTCGACCTGGCCAACTGGATCACCGGCAGTCGCCCCCGACGGGCGGCCAGCTTTGGCGGTCGAAATTTCTTCCTCCCGGCCAACGAAAAACAGATCGCTCGAATCGGTCCCAATGCCGAAGGAAAACCAGCCTATCAAACCTGGCCCGACCCTCATGGAGTCAATCCCTTCACCGGAGGAGCTGATATTGTGGACAACCAGATCGCCATTCTTGAGTATGAAAACGGCGTCCGAGGCACCTTTCACACCAACTGCAATGCGGGCATCCCCGAGCGACGTTTTTACCTTTGCGGCACCGAGGGAAGCCTCCGTGGTGACGCCTATTCCGGACAGGTTGAATGGAAGCGCATCGGCCACGACACTACGATGGAAACCTTCCAGACCACCGACGGCCACTCTCACGCTGGTGGGGATACGGTCATGGCCCAAGGATTGGCCAATACCCTGCTCCGAGACGAGCCGCCCCTGGCCTCCGTCGAAGACGGCGTCCTCGCCTGCATCACTGCCGCGGGCATCGATCAAGCCATGGATCTTAGCGAGATCACCGAATACCAAGGCCTCTACCAAAAATATCTCGATCCGCAGTAGGCGGATATTTTCGCGCCAACGCCAACTTTCGGTTTTTCAATCTCTCCAGAACGCCTTCTTTCAAAACCCTGACTTCTGTTCAGATAATACCTGAGCAGTTACGAAAAATTTTTGGAGGGGTGATAATAGATAAAGACGTACGGGATGCGCCCCTCCCCCTGGGACGGGCGTGGTGGGGGGTGACACACACACGTGTGCGTCTTCACCTTCGGAGGAGCTGTGGAGACGGATACTGTCATACTAACACTGCCCGTCCCTGCCGCATACCTGTCACTGAACAACCGTCAGCCTCGATGATATTCGGGGGGCGGGCTGATGGTAAGAGGCATAACACCCGGCGTTTCTTTGCCCGGCAACCCGCCGACCGGCTGGGCAGGCGGGTCTTTGTACGTTCCAACACTGTAATCCTTTGACCGCGCTTCCCAGTCGCCGGTGTGTCTTAGGGACTCTCATGCTGTCTTTCTAAATTCGCCGGGCACTATCACTCCCGGCTTGGCGGGTTCCGGGGCAATGCTCCAATATGTTTCGGCGTCTTCCGGCGTCACAAGTTCACGGTAAGTAGAGAAGAGAAGCTTGGTGTTTGGGTGGCCGAGCTCCAACGCGGTCTTGGCGGCGTCGTTTGTCGACGCGAGACGATAGGACGCAAAGGAGTGCCGCAAACCATTACCCGGTGCTGTGGTTAGCTCAACCCGTGCGGCTTTTTCTCCTTCGGTCTCTGTGCCCGGTCTGCCGAAACCGGCAATCCGCAAGGCCGGAGCCGCCAAGTCATACATGTGGCGGCGGGAAAAGGGGAGGATCTTCCCCTTTCGGTCCGCATAGGGGAGGAGAAATTCCCGGAGGTTTGGAAGGAGCGGCACAATCCGGCGCTTTGCGCTCTTTGTCTTCTCCGCAGGGGGCAAGATCATGTTGCGAGAGAAGTCTATTTCCTCCCATGTGAGGCGTTGAATCTCCGATGATCGCAGTCCAGCAAAAGCCCCCAGCGCAAAGAACGGAAGAATTTCCTCGCCTGCCGCTTGAAGGATCGTTGCAACCTGAGTCGGGGTGAAAATGCTGGGAGCGGACTCCTTCATCTTGGGGGTAGTGACTTTCTTGGCGGGATTCTCGTTCGCGTAGCCCATCGCGACCGCATAGGTGAAGAACGCTCGAACGACGCGGTGGAAATTGATCGTGGAAAGTGGGCTGTACTTTGCTCCTTTCCTGGCCGGCTTCAAGTTGGCAAGCCACTGAGCAAGCTCGCGGGTGGTGATTTCGCTTGTGAGAGTGTCACCGAAATCCTCGTTGAACCGCCCGAGACGGCTTTTCAAATCTTCAATGTGCCGGACGCTGCGGAGATTGACGTCCCGGTCTTTGATATATTCCTCCGTGACCTCGCGAACGGGCTTGCTCTTCTGTCTGCGGTCCATCGCGGCCCGGTAGAACTTCGCGACCTCTTCCAACGTCACCCCGTGACCCTGTAGCAAATCGAATGCCCGCAAAGCGTCCTCATGCAAATGGCCGGGGATGTTTCTCGCCCGGTCGCCCAGGTTGCGGACCTTCGCCAATTCATCGGCAACGAATTCCAGCGCCTTTTGCTCTGTCGGGAAAAACTTGCGGACCCGCTTCCCCCCGCGATATAGTCCCCGAATCTTCCAGCGGGACACGCCGCGAATAGTTTCTTTAACAGCTTCAAGTGAATGTGACCGTTTCCGCTTTAGAGTGTAGATTGCTCCAGATGACACAGGAGATCTCTAGCTTAAATGGCAGCATACCGGCAACACATTCTTTATGTTAAAATTAATTTTCGCTGTAATTAGCTGGTAATAAGCATTTTGGAGGGGTGGTAGAGTGGTCTATTGCACCGGTCTTGAAAACCGGAGAGGCGCAAGCCTCCGTGGGTTCGAATCCCACCCCCTCCGCCATGGCTTCAAATCACCCGCAAACCCTGATAGATATAGGACGTTGTGTTTTTGAGTTTGGGTCAAAAAGAGATTTTTTAGGGGCACCTGTCCCAAAACTGTCCTTTTTTTCAAAAGAGAAAGGACAATCCGCCAGTAGGATTTCATCAGGAGGTCACTGCCCCCTCACTGTTATCTTACGGTGGGCCGGGATTCTGGGATAATTGAGAATACAACCCAAAATCCACCCGTGAAAGAGAGATACCGACTCCACCGCCGCGCCAGCGGCAGTCCGAGGCTGATCCAGCCATGTCTATTTCCCCCGATTTTTGGGTCAAATCCGCTGCCACCCTGCTGCCATCCGCTGCCATTTTTAGGGGTGTTTTCATGCATTTCAGTGCATTTAAGCGCACGAACGAGAGAGAGGATGAAAAGCCCGCCGAGCCTGTATCCATGCGACTCTAGAGGGAAAAGTAATGGTGCGCGATACAGGGTTCGAACCTGTGACCCCCTCCGTGTCAGGGAGGTGCTCTACCACTGAGCTAACCGCGCTGAAGTCTTCGTTCCGATTGGAAACGGACCGGCAATCTAAGATGTTCCTGACCGCCCGGCAACTGTTTTATGACGGCTATCAAGGGATTTTTTGGCGGGCCTCACTCAACAATACCGCCCGACTTTCTTCCGAATATCCGCAGCGAACTTCTCCACCAGTTCCAGCGTAAACGCCAGCGGGTCAAGACTATCTTTGATAATCAGAGGGGTCATTTCCATGGCATAGGTGACCCGGACTTCGCCGTCCGGCCCGTAGGGATCGTCGAGGGTCGCGTTGGCAGCCCGGCGCCCGTCGATGGCAAGATCATAGCGTTTGCCTCCGGCGATTTGGGATTGGAAGACTCTGGCAAGTTCCGTCGCGAGTTCGGGACGGGCGGAGACGTTGAGGCGGACCTTATTTTCGCTCGGAAGCCAATCGAGGTCCCGCCAGCCTTCAAAACCAAGCAAGCGTTTGGGGCGACGATCGGCAGGAAGCTCGCGGATGGCCGCAATCACGTTCATGACCACGGCGATGTGGGTCTCGTGTTTGTCGGCTAGGGCATGGGTGTAGACGATCTCCGGCTGGATGACGTCGAGCAGCTCGCGCAATTCTTTTCGCGGATCGGGGTTCGCCGGGTTCCGGATCTGGGAACTGGGATAGCCCAATTGCACCATGGCTCCGTACTGCCCGATGCGGGCGGCGGAATTTTGTTCTTCAACCCGGACGGCCTGCATTTGCTCATCGCTATATTCGGCGTAGGGCCCGGTGCGGGAACTGCCCCCTCCATCGGTGCAGATAATGCCTCCGAACCACTGATCTGCCCGGTCCCAACATTCCAAAATGCCGTGCAAGGCATGAAATTCCAAATCGTCCTGGTGAGCCCCGATGCCCAGATGGGTTACGCGGGAGAGGGCCTCGGGGCCGAGGGTCCCGTCGGGTACATAGAGGCGTTGATCGTTAAAATCCATGGAGTTTTCATAGACAGCGAGCCTCCTTCCTTCCAACAAAATGTGAAATCCTCCCTACGGGAGCGGGGCCAATTGACGCCCTAGACTTGCTCCCAAGCCGATTTCCCCCGACACTGGCCGCCGCATGCACGCTCTGGACATTTTTCAAAAACACCCGACCACCTTTTCATTCGAGTTTTTCCCACCCAAAACTCCGGAATCCGCAGAGAACCTCTACGAGGCCATTCGCGAACTGGAATCCTACCAACCTCATTTTGTCAGTGTGACCTACGGGGCTGGGGGTTCGACCCGGGAAATGACCAATGATCTCGTCGTCCGGATCAAGGAAACGACCTCGCTCAACCCCATCCCTCACCTCACCTGTGTCTGCCACAAGGAAGAGGAGATTCATGCCATCCTCGAGCGTTACGCCAAGGCCGGAGTGAGCAATATTCTCGCCCTCGGAGGAGATGCCCCCAAGGGGACTCCCTATCGCAAGGAGGACGACGACTTCCAACACGCCGCCGATCTGGTGAAATACATCCGGCGTTTTAATGACAGCGGCGTCCACCCGGACAAGCGTGGCTTCGGCATTAGTGTCGCGGGATTTCCCGAGGGTCATCCCGGCACGCCCAATCGCCTCAAGGAAATGGATTACCTCAAAGCCAAGGTCGATGCCGGGGCTGACTATATCGTCACCCAGCTCTTTTTCGACAACCGGGACTTCCTCGATTTCCGCGATCGCTGCGAACTCGCTGGGATCAGCGTCCCCATTATCGCCGGAATCATGCCGGCGACGTCCCTCTCAGGCATGAAAAGGATGGCGGAACTGGCCGCCGGAGCCCGCTTCCCGGCCCGTCTCCTTCGTTCGCTCCAACGCTGTGGAGATGACACCGAAGCCATGACCCAAGTCGGGATCCATCATGCCTCGGAGCAATGCCATGACCTCTTGGAAAACCGGGTGCGGGGGATTCATTTTTACACCCTCAATCGTTCCGACGCCACCAAGCAGATCTTCCGCAGTCTGGGCATCAGCGACACTAAGTTTGTCGAGCCGGTCGCTGCGTAGGGGCAACAATTCAGACAGGATAAAGCACGCCCGCGGCAAGGGGGATCCCGAAGGCATTGTCGCCAAAAGCAAAAAAGAGGTTTTGCCGGGTGTTCCGCATCACCGCCCGGCTCAGTGCAATGGAACTGGCGATCCCCGCGAAGTCGCCCTTCACCAGGGTGGTCCCGGCGCTTTCCATGGCGACGGCGGTGCCCATGGCAATGCCGACATCGGCCCCGACGTCCTTTCCAAAAATTCATCTCAACCCGAGGGAATGTTTTTCTTCAGAGGACTGTCCTTGTCGCTCCCCCTTCCCTACGATCTCCCTCCATGCCGGACCACGTTTTCCTCCCTGAATCCGAACCTCTCGTGCGCAAGACCGCCCGATGGTTGGCCGGTCTCTCATCCTCCCGACCCCTCGATCTGAGCACCTGTCTGGTTGTCTTGCCCACAGCGGGTGCGGCGCGGCGCCTTCGGGTGGAATTGCTCGCCGGCTCCGCCGACACCGGCGTCCTCCCACCGCTGATGACCACCCCGATGGGACTTCTCTCCCTGGCGGCGGAAGCCAATGAGGCCAACGAAAGCGAGTCCACCACCGTGGCCTCTCGACCGGATTCCCTCCGGGCGTGGGCCGACGTCATCGCAAATTCCTCGGCGGAGAAATATCCCCTCCTTCTCGGAGGATTCCCCGATCCCGCTGCGGTGGCCTTTCGGGTCGGGGAGTCGCTGGCGGCGGTCTGTGCCGTCCTGGCCGAAGCGGGACTGACCCCGTCCTCGCCCGAGCTTCTCCGCGCCAGCCCCTTGGACGAAGACCGCTGGCGGGAAATGGAAAACCTCTACCGCCGCCAGCGCAAAATCCTTCAGGCCGCGGGACTGCGCGAGGCCCAAGCCGTCCACATTGCAACCGCCCAGGCCGGCACCACGCCGCCAAAGATCAGCCGAATCATTGTCGCAGGAGTCTCCGATTTGAGCCCCCTGGTGGTGCAATACCTCACGGCCGTTCCGCTTCCTGTCACTTTGCTCACCGATGCCGCCGGGTGCGATGAGGACGCCAAATTCGATTCTTGGGGCCGCCCCGATCCGGAGTATTGGACCCAGCATATTCTTCCGCCCCTCAGCCCACTTTTTCTCTCGGATCCCACTTCAGAATCCCTCGCCATAGCCGATCGCCTGGGACCCGCCGCCCTCTGCGTGGCCGATCCAACTTTGGTCTCCCATTTCCAGCGGACTCTGGCGATTGGCGACCGGGTGGCCTTCGATCCCTCGGGCACCCCACTGGCCCAATTCGAACCGGCTGCGCTCGCCAGTCTCTGGATGGTCTTCTCCCGCTCGGAGAACCTGACCACCCTGCGAACCTTGTTGGAACACCCCATGTTCCTAAAGGCCTTTTGCCACGAGGCCCGCCTCCCTCCGGACGAGGCCTTCAAGGCCCTCGACCACCTGACCACCGTGGATCTCGTGACCACACTCTCCGAGGCGACCGACACCCTCCGCTCGGCAGATGCGGTCAACAAATTCGACCCCAGGCGTCGTCTCCTCACCACCGCCCGGCAATGGCATTCGCGGTTTGATCCGAATGCGTCGCTCGAAGCGTTGTTGAATTTATTAATTGCCGTGTACCAAGATGAAGAAGTCGCTCCGGATTCCTCCGAAGCGGCTGCGCTCTCCGGCGTCGGCACCGTGCTGCGTTCCCTTCTCGAGTCGCCCTTGGACCCCGACTCGGCCGGGGAAGAAATCCTCGCCGCCGAGTTGGCTGGCACGCCGGTGTATGAGACCCACCCGGAAGGTGCCATCGAGCTGCATGGTTGGTTGGAAGCTCCCTGGCTCCCGCACACCGCGCTCGTCATCAGCGGTTGCACCGAGGGGGCGCTTCCCGCCCAGGTAAATAGCCATCCTTTTTTGCCGGACAGTCTCCGGGTGACGCTGGGACTTTCCGGCAATGCGGGCCGACTGGCCCGGGACATCCACCAACTCCACACCCTCCTGGCCGCCCGTCCCGAAGGGTCGGTCCAACTCACCCTCAGCCGGACCAGCGTGGACCGAGAACCCACCCGCCCCTCGCGTCTGCTCTTCCGCTGCCCGGATGCGGACCTGCCCGCTCGCGTCGGACAACTCTTCGGCCCTCCGCTCTCGCTCCAGCGAACGCCGGCTCGGATTCCCGCCTGGCAATTTCACGTGCCTCAAGGCCCCCCGCGCGAACGACTCAGCGTCACCGCCTACGCCGACTACCTGGATTGTCCGATGCGGTTTTATTTCAATCGCACCCTCAGGATGGAAGCCTTCGACCCGGAGAAATCCGAACTCGATGCCCGCGAATACGGCGAGATCCTCCACCTCGCCCTTGAGGCCTTTTCCATCGATCCCGCCGTGCGCGACAGCACCGAGGAAGGCCCGATTACCAACTACGTCCTCGAGGCGCTCGATGCAGAACTGAGGAAAAAATTCGGCCCCCGACAGTCTCTTCCGGTCCGGGTGCAGCGGGAAAGCCTCCGCGCCCGCCTGCGACAATTTGCCATCCTCCAAGCCCGGGAACGAGCCGAGGGCTGGCGCATCGTCGAGGCGGAGTTAGAATTCCTTCCCGACGCGACCCTCAACCTTGCCGGGATGCCTTTGACCGGAAAAATCGACCGAGTGGAGGTCAATGATCACACGGGCGAACGCCGGATCCTCGACTACAAAACCTACCAGAGCATCGATAAAAAACTTCCCCAGGACACCCATTTTGCCACCTTGAGCGAATCCGAACCGGACTTCCCCGAAGCCGAATTCCTCTGGAAAAATAAACTCCGGCGCTGGACCCAGCTCCAACTCCCCCTTTATCGCGCTCTGGCCAAATTCCGCTGGCCCGACGACCCAAACCCGGCCCGAATCGGCTACTTCCTCCTCCCGGAAAAAACCGAAGACACCAGCATCCACGAGTTCCCCGACGACGAGGAACTCCTTGCTTCCGCGATGGCTTGCGCCGAAGCCATCGCCGACCGCGTCCGGCGGGGCATCTACTGGCCGCCCCGAAAACCCACATACGAAAACTACGCCGAGCTTTTCCTCAACCGGGATCCAGCCGACGCCCTCGATCCGGCGTCGATTCGTTTTCTGCAAGGCCCTCAACCATGACCCCGCTCAAACACCAGCGCCTCATCGCCAACGCGGGCTCAGGAAAAACCTATCGCCTCGTCACCCGCTATCTCGAGTTGCTCAAACTCGAAGTGGCGCCCGAGCGCATCATCGCCCTCACCTTCACCCGCAAGGCGGCGGCGGAATTTATGGACCGGATCTTCGAGCGTCTGCTGCAGGGCCTGACCGGCGGCGACCTCCAGTCGGGGCTCACCGCGACCGAATGCGGCACCCTCCTCCGCCGACTGATCAACAGCCTTCCCCGGCTGGCCCTCGGCACCCTCGACAGTTTTCTCGGCCGGATGGTCCGGGCCTTTCCCTTCGAGTGTGGGCTCGCCGGCGACCTCACTCTGATGGATGGCCATGGGCTCGAGCTTGCCCGCCGCGACGCCCTCGAGGCTCTCTTTCGCGACCAAACAAAGACGAAGGCCTTTCAGGAATTTCTCGAACTCATCCGCCAGCAAAACCGCAACAGCGACAAACGCAATGTGACCGAGACGCTGCAACGCGAGATCAATTCTCTCCATGAGACTTTTCTCCTCACCGCTCCCGAGCGCCGCTGGGGTGATCCCACCACGATTTGGCCGCAGGGATGCGCCATTCTCGATGCCGGAGACCTTCCGCCCCTGGTCGAAGGTTTTGCCCAGGCCCTGGCAGCCCACCATCCCGAGATGGAGGACAAATTCGTCCCCCATTGGGAGGCCTTGCTGACCTCCCTCCGCACGATTCGTCCGGGATCAGCGATTGCCGACCGGGTGCTCAAGTTTGCCCGCAAGGCCATCGATCCGCCCTCGCCGGCCAAAGAGCCGACGGCCTTTTACCTTACCATTTTCGGAAACAAACGTTTTCTTTTTCCTCAAACCCGCCGCGACCTGGTGGAGGCTCTCGGACTCGCCATTCTCCGCCAAGAAGTGGAAGGACGATTGCTTCGCTCCCGAGCGCTTTATGACCTCCTCGCAGCTTTCGAAACCCGCTATCGAAAACTCGTCCGCCAATCCGGTCGCCTCACTTTTGCCGACATCACCGGACTGCTTGCGGCCGCGGAAGGAGCCACCTGGGGCGGAAACGAAACCCATCGGGTCATTGACCGGAACCAACTGAATTTTCGCCTCGACGCCACCTACGACCATTGGCTCTTTGATGAGTTCCAAGACACCAGCCGCCTGCAATGGCATGCGCTAAAAAATCTCGTCGATGAAGTCGTCCAAAGCGATTCCGGGCAGCGGTCGTTTTTTTACGTCGGCGACACCAAGCAAGCGATTTACACGTGGCGCGGCGGCGACCCTTGGCTCTTCGACGAAATTGCCGATCACTATAATGCCTCTGGCACCTCGCGCATCGATACCAGCGAGTCGCTCGATATTTCCCGCCGCTCGGCCCCCGAGATCCTCGACTGCGTCAACCTCCTCTTCGATCCCCCTCGGCTCACCCTCTTGCAAGAAGAAATGGGATTTCCAGATGAAACTCTCACCCGGTGGGCCTCCGCTTGGCGAACCCACCTTCCCGACGACCGCCATCTCCCCGGGCAGGGCTGCGTTCATTGGCAGACTTTTCCCGATGGCGACGAAAGCAAACGCGCCACCCTCGATGAAGCCACCGCCCGACTCATCGCTGAGATCGACCCACTGGCCAAGGGACTCACTTGTGCCGTACTCGTCCAGACCAACGCCACCGCCGCTTCGGTCATCGAAGCCCTCCGTGGGGCCGGCCTGGAGGCCCGCTCGGAAGGCAACTTCAACCCCTGCACCGACAACGAAGCCGGTATGGCCATGATCTCGCTGCTCCGGGCCCTCGCCCACCCCGGCGACACTTGGTCACTCCAACACCTGCGGATGACGCCTTTGACTTCATTAATCGGAGAAGATTTTTCCGCCTTCCGCGTCGAGGCTCTCACCCGCCTCCGAAACGAAGGATTCGCCAACGCCATCTCCGCCTGGTTCGAATCCCTTCCCCTCGCCGACAATCCCTTTGCCCGCCACCGTGCGGCGACCTTTGTCCGATCGGTGGCAGCCTTCGAAGCTGGCCGCTGCGGAGCCTCGCTCGATGAATTGGTCGCCACGCTCCAAAACCAAAGCGCTGTTGACGAACCCGCCGGGGGCGCCATCCGCGTTCTCACCATCCATGCCTCCAAGGGACTCGACTTCGACATGGTCGTCCTCCCCGAACTCGACACTTCCACCCTCGCATCGGCCCGGACCGACGCTTCCATTTATCTCCACCTCCCCGGAGAATCCGAAGGCCAATGGGGCATGGACCTTCCCTCGGAGGAAATTTGCCAACTCGACCCCACCTTAGCCGCGGCCGCCACCAAACGACTCGTCGAAGGCAGTTATGAAAAACTCTGCCTCTACTATGTCGCGCTGACCCGGGCCAAGTCCGGCCTTTATCTCCTCAGCCGGGAACTCAAACCCGATTCGAAAGACAAAAAATTCAACGCCCTTCTCCACAAGTTGCTTCCGCAGGAGGCCAATGTCTATTTGGCCGGAAATCCCAACTGGCACCAAGACCGCGCCGCCCAACCCGCGCCGCCACCTCCGCAAATCCTCCCTCTGGCCGGAGCCGCTCCCACTGAACGGATTCCCACCGCACCGACAGAATTTTCCTCCAAGACCCGCACCCCCGCCCGGCTATGTCTCATTCCCCGGGCGGCTCGCACTGCCGGCACCGAGGTGCACGGAGCCCTGGCCAGGATCGCCTGGCTCGACGACGGCCCACCCAGCACAGCCCCCTTCAGCCCCGAAGCCAATGCGATGGTCGCGACCTTTTGGGCCTCCGAGTTGGCCCAAGCCCTTTTCACCCCGCCAGCCATTCCCTTCACGTTGTGGCGGGAACAACCCTTCGACGTCCTCCTCGATGACCAGTGGGTCAGCGGGGTCTTCGACCGGGTGATCCTCATGGACACGGGGGCAGAGATCATAGATTTCAAAACCGATGAAGCCGACGACGTGGACCGACATCGCCACCAAATGACGCAATACCGTCGCTGCCTCGCCGCCCTCACCGGACGGGATCCCCTGACCATCACCGCCTCCTTAGTTTTTCTCCGAAGCGGAAAGAAAATCTCCCTCCCGCTGGAGGACTGAGGCTCCCCACGCAAACCACCAGTCCAGTTTGGATGCCACCCCAATTCTCGACGAGATGCCGGATTTGGAATCAGACGACCTGAAGGCCTGCGTGATATTCGCCCTCATCCCTGACCTTGTATCTTGTCGCGCGGCCTTCGCCCAGACGCTCCAACCTTTTCAGATCGCGGAGTTTTTTGATGATGGATTCCACCGTTCTTGCCGGAAACTCCAACGCCTCCATCGCGGACTTTCGGGTAAACTCCCGTTCCGGCAACCCTGTCGCCCAGCGCCAAAGTTCGAGCTGCTTTTCAGAAAGCAAATACTCAAAATGGTCGCCTTCCAAAATCTTCACTGCCTGCCGGGCCTGCGCCTGCATAATTTTGAGAAAGAAGAGGAGCCACTCTGAGAGGTCCTCTTTGCGGGTTTTCCAGGTCTTCTGCGTCTTATTGAGTGCGGGATAATAGTCCGCTTTGTTCGCCTCGATCAACTTTTCGTGGGAAACAACGGAGGCGAAATCATAGCCCTGCTGGAGCAGCATAAGATTACTGAGCAGGCGGCTCGTTCTTCCGTTTCCATCCTGAAACGGGTGAATCGCCAGATACTCGAAAACGAAATTTGCAATGAGGATCAGCGGATGTTTGACACTATTCTCCACAGCCCACCCATACCAGCCCACCAGTTCCTGCACTTCCTTCTGAACCAGATGCGGCGGGGTCGGATCAAAAATGATCCCCACCACCTTTCCGCTGCGATCCTTGGCTTCCACACGGTTCGGGCCGAATTTGTAATGCCCTTTGTGCCGCGAGTCCTTCTCGCAGTATTTGAGCATGTCCCGGTGCAATTGAAGGATGGAGGATTCTTTGACCGGAATGTCCCGGTAACTGCCGAAGACCAGTTCCAGCATTTCAAGGTATCCCGCCACCTCCTGCTCGTCTCGCGTTCGAAGTTTCCGAATACGCAAATTCCTGTAGAGAGCCTCAACCTCGGCGTCATTGAGCCTGTTCCCTTCGATCCGATTCGACGAACCCGTCGAGGTCACAATCACGGAATGGGTGAGGCGTTCGATGGTTTGAGGCAGAAGTTTGCCTGTGAGCTTCCAACTGGTTTTGACCGAATCGATTTCCGCGATCATGCTGTAAACCGTCTCGATGATGGCGGGTTTGAGACCCAGTCGAGACGTCAGCCGGAATTTCTGCCAATTCGGTTTCGCTGCTTTTGCCATGCGTGAGATTATGTGATATTACGTGAGAAAAAGCAACTTCCACTCTGAAGGTTGCCGAGGAAGGCTTCGATTGCGTAACTTGCCCGTCACACGCTCCTCGGGGGAAAATGATGGGTTTTTCATGGCCGATTCCCGGCCATGAGCTATCATCCGCGGATGTCTAACGATCCCCTTTCCGTTGACCCGATTTACGCAGATCCGGTTTTTCAAATGGCCAAACGGCAATTTGAAATCATCGCCGATCATATTGAAATCCCCACCGACCGCCGCGAGCGTCTCATTTATCCGAAACGCGCTATTTCCGTCGCCCTTCCCATCCATCGCGATGATGGCTCCGTCGATGTCTTCCACGGTTATCGGGTCCAACACCACCTGGCCAGGGGCCCGACCAAAGGAGGCACCCGCTACTCGGCCAATCTCACCATCGGGGAATGCGCCGCCCTCGCCATTTGGATGAGTTGGAAGTGCGCTCTGGCCGGTCTGCCCTACGGGGGAGCCAAAGGCGGAATCCGGGTAGATCCCAACACTCTCTCCATCAACGAACTGGAAGTCCTCTCCCGTCGTTACATGCAGGAAATGCTGCCCTTTGTCAGCCCCCACACCGACGTGATGGCCCCCGACATGGGTACGAACGAGCAGGTCATGGGCTGGTTCATGGATACCTATTCGGTTCACGCCGGATGCGCGGTGGGCGAAATCGTCACCGGCAAACCGGTGGCCCTGGGCGGGATCTCCGGGCGTCGTGAGGCCACCGGCCGCGGCGCCGTTTTCCTGATCGAACGCGCTCTGGATCACCTTAAAATTGCCCCTGCGAATTGCACCGCCATTGTCCAGGGTTTCGGCAATGTCGGCTCGGTCACCGCCTGCGGCCTCGCTTTCCGATCCGGGATGAAAATTGTCGGGATCAGTGACCACACAGCCGCGATCTATGACCCCAAGGGCCTCGACATTGCCGCCGCCGACAAACACGCGGCAGAACACGGAACATTAAAAACATTCCCTCAAGGTGACCGGGTTGATCCTGGCGAACTCCTCACCATGCCCTGCGACGTGCTCGTGCCTGCCGCCGTCGAACGCGTCATTACAGCTGAAAATGCGGGTCAGCTCCGGTGCCGCGTTCTCGCCGAAGCCGCTAATGGGCCCACCACGCCGGATGCCGATGAGATTCTCGACCAGCGCTGGGACGAAATTTTTGTCATCCCCGACATTCTCTGTAACTCCGGCGGCGTCATCATGTCGTATTTCGAATGGGTACAGGATTTGCAGAATTTTCTTTGGTCGGATGCCGAATCGATCGACCGTCTTTACCGCATCCTCGACACCGCTTTCACGTCGGTGATCAAACGGGCCAAGGAGCGAAAAATCTCCCACCGCATCGCGGCGAGTTCGATCGGGATCGAACGCGTCGTTGCTGCCCGTATGGCCCGGGGGTTATTCCCATGAATGCCACCGACGCAGGCTCGCTCCTGGAAGAAATCGCCCTCCTGCTCGAGCTCAAGGGCGAGAACCCTTTCAAAATCCGCGCCTACACCAAAGCCGCCCGCGCCCTCGAAACCTTGCCCGAGAGTCTGGAAGACCTCGTAGCCAACGAGCGCCTCGAAGAAATCGACGGCATCGGCAAGGCCATCGCGGAGAAAGTCACCATCCTGGTGACGACCGGAAAGCTCCCCTACCTTGAAGACCTTCGCGGCGAATTTCCCGCCACCATTTTTGAGTTATTCGAACTCCAGGGGCTGGGGGCCAAGAAGATCAAATTACTCTACGACAAGCTCGGAGTCGATTCCGTCGCCAAACTCAAAGAGGTTTGCGAAGACGGTTCGGCCGGAAAACTTCCCGGCCTCGGAGACAAATCCTCCGCCAATCTCCTCAAAGCCATCGCCCAACGCGAAAAGAGCGCCGGCCAATTTCGCCTCGGCGAAATCACCGCCCTCGCGGAAGAGATCCTCGAAGACCTCCGCGCCCATCCGGGCGTTAGCCAGATCCAAATCGCCGGAAGCCACCGCCGACGCAAGGAAGTCGTCGGAGACCTGGATTTCATTGTCTCCACCCGCCAACCCGCGGAGATCTCCACCGCCTTTGTCCAACATCCCCAGGTCGATTCCATCCTCGCCCAAGGTGCAACCAAATCCAGTGTCATCCTGAAAAATGGCATTCAGTGTGATCTCCGCGTGGTCAAAGCGGAAGAATTCCCCTTTGCCCTCAATTACTTCACCGGGAGTAAGGAACACAATGTCCGCATGCGGTCCCGCGCTCTCGAACGCGGATGGTCGCTCAACGAATACCGATTCAGCGAGGCAGAAGGACGGTCGTTAAAGGAACCGCTCCCGGACGTAAAAACCGAGGCCGACATTTATGGCGGCCTGGGACTTTCCTTCGTCGAACCCGAACTCCGCGAAGACCGGGGCGAAATCGCCGCCGCCGAAAGCGGCACCCTGCCGAAACTCATTGAGACCGCCAACCTGCGCGGCACTTTTCATTGCCACACCACGGCGAGCGACGGACGCGCTAGCTTGGAGGAAATGGCCACCGCGGCCGAAGAACTCGGCCTCCAATATTTGGGCATCGCCGATCACAGTCAAAGTTCCGTCCAAGCCCATGGGCTCGATGAAAAGCGCCTCCTCGAGCAAGTGGCCGCGATCAAATCCTTCAATGCCACCCACGAGGGGATTCGCCTTTTTTCCGGGACCGAATGCGACATCAAAAAAGACGGTTCTCTCGATTTTTCCGATGAGGTCTTAGATCAACTCGATTACGTCGTCGCCTCGGTGCACAGTTCTTTCACCTTGTCCGAGACGGACATGACCGACCGCATCATCAAGGCGATTTCTCATCCCCAAGTCACCATGCTCGGACATCTCACTGGCCGCATCCTCCTCTCCCGCGAACCTTATGCGGTCAATATCCCCGCTATCATTGAGGCGGCGGCAGAAACCAAGACCCTGATCGAGATTAACGCCAGTCCCTACCGACTCGACATGGATTGGCGGTGGTGGCCACTGGCGAAGGAAAAAGGTGTCCGCTGCGTCATTAACCCGGACGCGCACTCCACCGCCGGCCTGCAAGATTTGGTCTTTGGCATCAACGTCGCCCGCAAAGGTTGGCTCACCCGGGAAGACGTCGTCAACACCCTCCCCTTAGGAAAAATCGAAGCCGTCCTCGCGACCAAGCGCCACTGAAGGGGGCCAGCCAAAGCCGCCTGCTGTGGGGCGGCTCTAAATCCCTCCTCAGGCCAATTCAGCCGCCAAAATCGCCAAGGCGCCATCGCCATCTTGCTCACTGATATTCAGCGGCGGGAGCAGCCGAATGACATTCTCTCCGGCGGGAATGCTCAAGAGACCCCGCCCCATCAGGCTTTTGACCACGTCGATGGCCGCGAGACCGTCGCGCAGTTGAATCCCAATCATCAGGCCGAGTGAACGCACCGCCACGACTTTGGGGCTTTTGAGGTTCCTAATCGCGTCCGAGATCCGTGCGCCCTGCGTGGTGGCATTGGACAGCAATCCGTCCCGCTCGATGATTTCTCGAACCTTCTGACCCGCCGCGCAGCAGACTGGATTTCCGCCATAGGTGGTCCCATGCGACCCCGGCCCCAGGATGTCCTCCAGTCCCTTCCTCGACGTCGCCCAGAAGGCTCCGAGCGGGAAGCCATTGGCAATCCCCTTCGCCCAGCTGACCCCGTCCGGGCTCACATCCGGAGCCACACTCTTCCAGCCACACCAGTCCCCGGTCCGCCCGAGCCCACACTGGACCTCATCAAAAAAAAGTAACAGTCCCCGCTCGTCACAAAGTTCCCTCAGCGCGCGCAAATACTCGGCCGTCGCGATATGAATGCCGCCCTCACCTTGGACCGGCTCGAGCAAAATGGCCGCCGTTTTCGGTCCGATGGCCGAGCGAACCGCCTCCACATCCCCATAGGACACATGAGAAAAACCCTCCAAAAGCGGAGAAAAATCTTTTTTCACCTTCTCCTGCCCGGTGGCGGAAATACAGGCCATGGTCCGCCCATGGAAGGAATTGGTCATCGTAATGACCTCATAACGCCCCTCTTCATGCCCAAACTTCCGGGCCAGCTTGATCAACCCTTCATTGGCTTCCGCTCCGCTATTGCAAAAAAACACTTTCCCCGCCCCGGTGCTTTCGACCATAGACCGCGCCAGTTCCCCTTGAGGCCGCGTCCGATATAGATTGGAAACATGCACCAAGGTTCCGGCCTGCTGGCAAACCGCTTCGGTCACTTCCGGGTGGGCATGGCCGAGCGAACAGACGGCAATCCCGGCCCCAAAATCCAAATACTCCCGCCCCTCAAAGTCCCAGACCCGGCACCCGACCCCCCGGGCAATATCAAGATCAAAGCGCCCGTAGGTGGGCATGATATTTTCAGAATAGAGTGAAGAAAGGGTGGCCATGGAAAAACGAAAGAAAACACCCGGATTCGACAGATGTAAAAGCCATTTCGTCATTCGTCATTCGTCATTCGTCATTCGTCATTCGTCATTCGTCATTCGTCATTCGTCATTCGTCATTCGTCATTCGTCATTCGTCATTCGTCATTCGTCATTCGTCATTCGTCATTCGTCATTCGTCATTCGTCATTCGTCATTCGTCATTCGTCATTCGTCATTCGTCATTCATCATTCGTCATTCGTCATTCGTCATTCGATGTTCACCCGCCCCATCTCCGCGTCTCCGCGTGAGAAAATCCCCCCTCAACTCTTTTGACGCTGCCAGGAATTCCTGCTACTTCTGCATGGGTGAGCAGCAGCGAACGGCGAGATAAAGCAGAAAAACGATTCCGAGGTATCGGAGTCGCGCCGGGTATCGCCCACGCTCAAGTCGTCATCCACTGGGTCGATGATGAGGAAATCCCGCTCCGGGATATCACTCCGGAGGAACTTCCGGAAGAAATTGCCCGCTTTGAGACGGCTCTCATCGCCACCCGGGCCGAACTCCTCGAGATCCAACAACGGATCTCCGATGCCATTGGTTCCAAAGATGCCAGTATCTTCGATGCCCATCTTCTGGTGGTCGAAGACCGCACCCTGATCGACGAAGTGCTCCGAGGCCTCGACACGCAACGCCACAACGTCGAACACATCTTTCACCAAGTGGCAGAGAGATATTGCCGCACCTTGGGGGAAATCGACGATCCGTATTTGCGCGAACGGGTGGTGGACATCGAAGACGTGGCCCGACGGGTCATCCGCAACCTTCTCGGCAAGGCCCCTCGCAACCTCGCCACTCAGGATAATGCCCACATCATTGTCTCCCACAATCTCACCCCCTCCGACACCGCCTCCATCAACCGTGACCTCGTCCTCGGATTTGTCACCGAGCAGGGCAGCAAAACGTCGCACACCGCCATCATGGCCCGCTCGATGGATATTCCCGCCATCGTCGGTCTGCATGACATTTGCTCCGAACTCACCAGCGGCGACAACGTTCTTCTGGATGGCTACAGCGGCACCCTCATCCTCAACCCCACGGAGGAAACCCTCTTCGAGTATGGCACCCTCGAGGAAGAGAAGGAAAAAGTGGAAGAGACCCTCGGCCTCATCCGCGACACATCTTCCACCACCCGGGACGGTCGCCATGTCATCCTTTCCGCCAACATCGAATTGCCCGAAGAAATGGACGACGTCATCGCCAGCGGGGCAGAAGGCGTGGGCCTCTACCGGACCGAATTTCTTTACCTCAATCGCTCCACCCCGCCCGACGAGGAAGAACAATACCAAAACTACCGCCTCGTCGCCGAACGGGCCCAACCCCACTCGGTCATCATCCGGACCCTCGACATTGGCGGAGACAAAGCTTCGCAAAGCCTCGACCTTGGCGAAGAAGAAAATCCCTTCCTCGGCTGCCGGGCGATCCGCTTTTGCCTCCAAAACCCCGACATCTTCAAAGTCCAGCTCCGGGCCATCTTGAGAGCCGCCGCCGTCGGCAATGTTCGCCTCATGTACCCCATGATTTCGAGCCTGACCGAATTGCGCCAGGCCAATGCCCTCCTCGAAGAATGCAAAGCGGAACTGCGCGAGAGTGGCACGGAGTTCCCACCCGACATTGATGTTGGCATTATGATTGAAATCCCGGGTGCCGCCCTCGCCGCCCACCATCTTGCCCGCGAGGTGAAATTTTTCAGCATCGGCACCAACGATCTGATCCAGTACACGCTGGCGGTGGACCGGGTCAACGATCGAATCGCCCACCTTTACGAGCCCACCCATCCGGCTGTCATCCGCCTCCTAAAAATCATCGTCGATGCCGCCCACGCCCAAGGGATTTGGGTCGGCGTCTGCGGAGAAATGGCCGGCGACATTGAATTGCTCCCCCTTCTTCTCGGTCTTGGGGTCGATGAACTCAGCGCCAGCTCGATCGTGGTCCCCCGGATCAAAAAAGCCGTTCAATCCCTCGACATCCCCATCTGTCAGAACCTCATCGAAGACGCCCTCATGCTCGACACCGGCGAGGCGATTCTAAAAGAAAGCCGCGCCCTCGCCCGGTTCCATTACGGCGATTTGCTTGATTGAGCTGTTGGCATCATGTTCGAAGCTTTCCATGGATAGGCACACTGCTGGCAACCCCCCTCCGGCCTGGAAAGCAGAATTCGGCCTTGCGATGGGCGCGGCCACGCTCGGGATCTTTATGGTCTGGGGAAACAGTTGGCTTTCCGGACTCTCCGGGTGGGTTGTTCCGGTTCTGCTCTTTGGCTGGCTGTTTTGTGCGATGCTCTGGCTTTCGTTCGGAGTGGTTCGCCATGCGGACTGCCTGGCGATCAAACTGGGCGAACCGTATGGCACGCTGATTCTGACGCTCTCGGTGATCAGCATTGAGGTGGTCATGATTTCTGCGGTCATGCTCACCGGCAGCAATCCTGGAGTGGGCCGGGATATGATGTTTGCGGTCCTCATGATCGTTCTCAACGGACTGATTGGCATTTCCCTCCTGTGTGGCGGCCTGCGTCATTCGGAGCAGGCCCACAATATTCGCGGGGCCAATGCCTTCCTCGTGGTTCTTGTGCCGCTGGCGATTCTGACGCTGGTCTTGCCCAACTTCACGCAATCCTCCGAGCAGGGCACCTATTCAAACCTCCAGATGATTTTTGTGGTCTTGGGATCAGTCGGGCTCTACGGAGCATTCTTAATTACACAAACCCTGCGGCACCGCGGATTTTTTGTTGAGGCGGGGGAGGCGACGATTGAAGGGAACGATCATGGCAACCTCGTGGTCCGGTCCGTGGGTTTCCATGCGGTCATGCTGATTGCCAACATGCTTCCGATCGTTCTGCTTTCAAAAAGCATGGCAAAGATCATCGATTATCAGATTGTCTCCTGGAGTGCTCCGATGGCATTGGGCGGCGTGATTATTGCTATTCTGATTTTAGCTCCGGAGGGGATGGCGGCGATCCAAGCGTCACTAGCCAACCGACTCCAGCGATCAGTCAACATCTGCCTCGGTTCGGCGCTTGCCACCATCGGAATGACCGTTCCCGCCATTCTTCTGATTAGTCTAGTGACGGGCAAAACGGTCGCGTTGGGACTCGGCCCGGTGAACATGGTGTTGCTCTTTACCACCATTCTCGTATCGATCGTGACCTTCTCCGGCACCAAGACCAACATTATTCACGGGACCGTTCATTTGATCGTCTTTCTGGCTTATCTCATGATGATCTTTGACTAGAACGCGGATCAAAAAGACCCTCCGCCGCCTTTTCGGGACGTCGGCTGACGGACTATCGATTAATCCCGCCGTGGCTGTATATTGTTTGCTAACGTCCCTTTATTGTTCGGATTTTTTGGCGCAGTTCAACCGTAATTTTTCTTATGGCCGTCCATTTTCAATCGGGACCCACTGATAATCAAGGGGAGCCGACGGGGAGGTTCGAACTCCCGACCTATCGATTACGAATCGATTGCACTACCACTGTGCTACGTCGGCGAAAAGAAGCTGAGCAAACGGCGAAACAACCGTCTCCGCAATCAGATTTTAGCGGTCGGCGGCGGTTTTGACCATTTTTTCGAAGGCGCCTGCAGCGGCCTTCACGATGGCTTCCGGCCCGGTCATTTTGATGAAAACATCGCCTCCAGGGCTCTCCAAAATGGCTCCGCGCAAAGCATAATCCCCTTCGGGCGTCATCGGACCTCCCGGCATCCCGCTGGAAAACGTACCGCTAGCCGTCACTATGGTGACCGGAATCTTGCCATATTTTTCGGCCCGCGTGTCGGTAGAGCCATCTTGGAATTGGCCAAACCACCGCTGGACATTGGCTTGAACTCCCCCGCCCTGCCCGGGACCAAAATGGAAAAAGGTCACCTCCGCGGTCTTCCCTTCGGATCCGGGAACGGCAAGCTGGGCTTTACGCATGGAGGACGTCGTCGGAACCCAGGTCCATCCTTCCGGACGGTCGAAACTAAAATCCCCGACGGAAAATTGCACGGGATCGGCGGCCCGTAGGGTGGCCACGGCGAGAAGGGTCATCAGACAGGAGAGGAGAGTTTTCATAAGATTGAGATCAGAGCAACCCTAGCGCAGCTAGCCAGGTTCTGGCGATAAGCATGTGCCCAGCCGAGGTGGGATGGACGCCATCCGTGGCCCAGTCGATGTCGGGACGCTGGGTGCGGCCGTCCTCAAAGGCGGAATGCAGGGGGACTCTCCAACGGACATTAAATTTTTCCGCCAGGTCGTGGACGGCTTCAATATAAGGCTGGAGGCGGGCATTGCCTTCTTCCGGAGCCGGCGGCCAAATCACACTGGGCTCGCAAAGCACAACCACGCAGTCGGGGTGGGCCTGACGCAGTTGGTCGAGAAGGTCGGTAAAAACTTCGTGGAATTTTTCCAGGGAGGTGCCGCCGCGACCTTCATTGCCGAATTGGTGCCAGACATCATTGATCCCGATTTTGATCGAGACCAGATCGGGATTGAGGGCGAGAACATCTTCGTCCCAGCGATTCTGAAGATCTTCGATCCGGTTGCCACTGCTCCCGCGGTTGAGAACCAGCGGAGCCGAGTCCGGCTGCGAGGCGTAAAGGGCGTCGCGAATGAGGCGGACATAGCCACCGCCCAATTCCTCGGGGCATTGACGACGGCCGCAATCGGTGATGCTGTCGCCGATGAAGACCCATCGGGCTTCGCGCGATAGGGGCAGAGCCATCGCAGGCGAACCGAATTAACGCTTGGAGAACTGGAAACGCTTGCGCGCTCCGGGCTGACCAGGTTTTTTGCGTTCCTTCATGCGAGAATCACGGGTCAGAAGCCCTTCTTCACGCAGCGAACTGCGGAGTTCCGCATCGGTTTCGAGGATCGCCCGGCTGATGGCAAGACGAAGCGCACCGGCTTGGCCGTTGATTCCCCCACCGGAAGTTTTGGCTTCGAGGTCAAACCCTTGAACCGCATTAGCGATTTCAAGCGGACGCAGAATGGTGTTCTGCATCGAAAGGCTGGGAAAATAGTCAGTGAAATCCTTGCCGTTGACTTTGATGACTCCGGAACCCTTGTTCATCTTGATGCGAGCGATGGAGGTCTTGCGGCGACCGGTGGCGATAATTGCGGACATGAGAATAAATTATACGGATTGAGGATTCTGGGCGGTGTGAGGATGCTCGCTTCCGCCGTAAACTTTGAGTTTGCGATAAATCGTGCTGCCCAAACGGTTGTGAGGGATCATTCCCCGCACGGCCCGCTCGATGATGAGCTCGGGACGACGCTCGCGGCGAGCGGCGAAGGTCTCATGCTTGTGGCCACCGACATAGCCGGAAAAGCTCATGTAGGTTTTTTGGAGCTCTTTTTTGCCTCCAATGCGGATCTTGCTGGCATTGATCACGACGACGAAGTCGCCTGTGTCCACGTGGGGCGTAAAAATCGCCTTGCCCTTACCACGCAAGAGATTGGCCGCTTTAACAGCGACATGGCCAAGATGTTGATCGGCGGCGTCAATGACCCACCATTTGCGCTGCACGTCGGCAGCTTTTGCGGAAAATGTCTTCATGTATTGATCGAATGGAGAACTAGGGACTTTCGGGCAAAGTTCGTGGCGTGTCAAACTCTAATCCGACGCTATTTCCTTGACCGAAAATTTTGAACCGCCAAGCCTCTGCTCCCAGATGGAGTCTCAATGCATATCGGAACCCGGGAGAAAGCAAGCTTCGTCGCTTTGGAATGAAACCGAGGATCCCTCCGGAGAGGTGCGGCCGGTCTATCGTCCCCTCTTTCAGCCCCTCGACGCGATGCCTCCGGTAAAGCTCCGCGCCCTCGATGATCGACTCGAAGCCACCATGCGCGAAATGGGAGTCACCTTCGATATTTCCCGAGAACGCCCCTGGGGACGGCGTCCCTGGTATTGCGATCTGCTGCCGCAGATTTTCACGTCCGCAGAATGGGACACGCTCGACCGGGGTGTTTCGCAGCGACTGAAAGCTTTTGAGATGTTTCTGCGCGATATTTACGGCGAAAAAACCATTTTGCGCGAGGGAGTGCTTCCGGTTCAACCTGTGCTTGGCAGCAGCGCCTATCAACTCGCTGCCACCGGACTCACCCCGCCGGCGGAAACTTTTTTGCATTTGGCCGGGTTGTGCGTCAGCCGATTGCCCGATGGTCAACTGGCAGTCAAACACCACTATTTCAGCAATGCGTCCGGAATTTCCTACATGATCCAAAATCGGCGGGCGCTGGCCCGGGTGATTCCCCAAAGCTTTCAGGATTTTTCTATTCACTCGATTGCCGGGGCCCCGGTGGACATTCTGGAAACCCTGCAATCCTTTTCCCGCGATCCAGATCCGACGATTGTTCTTCTCTCTTCCGGACCAGGGAGTGCGGTCTATTCCGAGCACAGTTTTCTAGCCCGGCGGATGGGAATTCCTCTCGTGCAGGGGGGCGACCTCCTCATGCACGATGACGCCATTTATTTGAAGACCATTTCGGGTCTTGAGAAAGTGGAAGTGATCTATAATCGCATTGCCGACCAATGGCTGGACCCCATGGTCTTCCGCCGCGATTCGGTTCTCGGGGTGCCCGGACTCGTCCATTGCATTCGCCAGGGCACCGTCGCGGTGGTGAATGGCATTGGCTCACAACTGGCCGATGACCGCGCGCTCTTGCCCTTGGCCTCGACCATCATCCGTTATTATCTTGGCGAAAATCCTCTTCTCCCGACTTTGACCACCTATTGGCTGGGCGATCTGGATCAACGCGAGTTGGTGCTGGCGAATCTCGCTTCCTATGCCATTCGCTCGCTCCATGGGGAAAAAATCCTCCTCGGCGGCAGTTCCCGTCCTCCCTCCGAACGGGCTTTGGCTGCGGTCCGGGCCCGGATCCGGGAAACTCCCTCCCAATTTGTCGCTCAGTCGCTGGACTGTGATGCGGTCACCACTTCATACCACAAGGGCAAGAAAGTCGCCCGACGTCAGGATCACATTATTTTTGCGCTCCGTCGTCCCCAGGGAAATTACGAAGTCTTCCCCGGAGCCCTCACCCGCATCACCACCGACGAATCTTCGCATACGGCCAACGAATTGGGCGGCGGCAGCAAGGACACCTGGGTGCAGGCCCCGGCGGAATTTGTGGAACGCCCCATAGACCGTCTTCGCCTTCGGGAAGCGCCCTTGCCGGCCCAGCATGTCAGCAGCCGGGTGGCGGGAGCTTTCTACTGGATCGGACGCTATTTGGAGCGGGCCCATAATTTGGCCGTCATGATTGGTGTAATCGAGTCCCTCGAGTTGGAGGAACTCAACCCCACCGAGCGCACCCTCTACCGCCCAGTCTGGAATCGCATCCTCCCCCCCTTGGAAAATCCCGGCGCCATCTCCCGGCGAAATATCTCCAGCGCGGCTGGCCGCTACCGCCTCACCCTTGATCTCGAAGAACCCGATTCCGTCGTCCAGGCCATCCTCCAAAGTACCGGCAATGCCGACTCCATTCTCGAGTGTATCAGCCTGGAAACCTGGGAGGTCCTCAGCACTTTGCGGCAGCGTCTGCAAAAAAATTCCTTCCGCCCCGACGCGGACAACAACGAATTGACCGCCACAACTCGCAAGTTCTGCGACCTCGTCATCAAGGCGGTGCCGGAGTTTTTCGGAACCGCCGAAGGCACCATGCTGGCCGACGGAGGATGGGTCTTCTGCGAAATTGGCCAACTTCTGGAACGCGCCACCATCACCGGCAATGCCCTCTGTTCCATCGTGCGCCCCTTGACCCGCCGCGAAAAAGCCCCGTCCGAACACGAAGAGGAAATTCGACTTTCGGCCTTCCTGCGTCTCCTCAACAGCCGCGACGTCTATCGTCGGGTTTATCAAATGCGGATCGAGGAAGGTCCCATGCTTGAGCTCCTCTGGGCCAACCCGATGGTGCCGCGCTCGGTCGTTCGCTGTCTGGAAGGTTGCGCCCGACGGTTGCGGCACTCCCAAGATACCAATAGTCAAAGTACCAGCCACACCCTCAACGCCATCAATGGGCTGATCGAAAAAATTCACCAGATCAATTGGGACGATCTCTCCGCCCTTTCTCACCTCGGCGAGGACCAGGCCCCTTTGCATGCCAAGGGAACCGAACTTCTCAAAGCCACCCGCAACATTCACCACCTGATTTCCGATGGATTCCTTAATCATCAAATCCAAATTTATAAGGAAAGCGCCCTCAACACGAATCCGCTTTAGCCTGGGGGGCTCTTGTGTCAGAATGCCCATGGGAAATCTTGAAAATTCCGAAAGGGAAAGTCCCCCTTGGTCCGGCGCGGGGCGATGAGGGAATTGAACCCACCTTCGTCTCCAAAATTGTCATGCTCTTCGAGATTATTCATCGCACGGATTACCATTACGGCCAGCCGGCCAGTGAGGCCTATATCGAAGCGCGATTGACCCCACCCAAGCTGGCGGGGCAGAGCGTGGAACGGCATGATCTCCGTTTCGATCCAACTTCCGCGGTGTCCACCTATCGCGATTTTTTTGACAATGCCGTCACCGTCTTTTCGATGACTCTCCGCCACAAGCAACTCTCTCTGGTGAACAGCTCCCTCATTCGCACCCGGGAAGTTTCTCCGCCCGCAGACGCCCTCGCCGTGCGGGTCGCGGAAGCCCGGCAACTTTTTACCTCCCGGTTGTCCGACGTTTTTATTTACCTCCAACCCACTCCCGTCGTCCCCATCGGGCTGGCGGCGAAAGATTGGGCCCGCAAGTGTTGTCCGGGAGAAACCCCGCTCGGAGAAGCCCTCGAAGCGCTCAATCAGATCATTTATAAAAAATTCCGCTACGACTCGGAAGCCACCGATGCGTCGACCCCTCTGGCCAAGGTCTGGAAACAGCGATCGGGGGTTTGTCAGGATTTTGCTCACATCATGCTTTCCGTTCTCCGGACAGCGGGACTTCCCGCCCGCTATGTCTGTGGGTATATCGAATCCGACCCGGTCCGCCCCACTCCCGGAGAGTCAAAGAAGTTAGTGGGATCGCTTGCCACTCACGCCTGGGTGGAAGTTCTCACCCCGGGCATGACCTGGATTGCCCTCGACCCCACCAACAACCAATGGTGTGGTCCCCGCCATGTCACCATGTCCTATGGACGAGACGCCAGCGATGCCGCCCCGGTGCGCGGGACCTTCAAGGGTTCGGGCGCGCAAAATATGACAGTGAAAGTGACGATGAAACGCCAGCCCGAACCCACATGAACCTCGCGATCCGTTACGCCGCCAATTATCGCTATGACGCGACCGCCAGCCTCTCCCCCCATGTGGCCAGGTTGCTTCCCCGGCAGGATCTTTTTGTCCGCAGTCAAAGGACGGAATTTTCCACCAATCCCGGAGCCAAGGTGCAATACCGGCAGGATCTTTTTGATAATCTGATCGCGCGTTGTTTTTATCCAAATCCCGTCGATGCTCTGGAGTTCCGGTTGGAGTTGGATTTGCACCTGACGGAGCGGAACGCATTCGATTTTCTTCTCGATCCGCATGTCTTGACGCTGCCGTTTGCCTACGAGGCCGCAGAGGCGCGGGTCCTCGGCCCCTACCTTTTGACGGCCGGAACAGAAGAGTTCCCGGAGTCCCTTCGGCCCGTCCCCACCCCCCGGCCGACCCTGGACACGTTGTTGGCCATGAACCTCTGGCTCCACACCCATATCGACTACGAACGTCGGGAGGAAGGGGACGCCTACGCATCGGCGGAAACTCTGCGACTGGAACGGGGCTCCTGCCGCGACTTTGCGGTGCTCTTTGCCGATGTGCTGCGGGCGCACGGCGTGGCCACCCGGCTGGCCAGCGGATTCCTCTGGGAGGACGACTCCGCCGAGGCGCCCCGCCGGGCCGAAAATGCCATGCACGCCTGGGTGGAAGCCTATTTGCCCGGAGCGGGCTGGCTCGGATTCGATCCCACCAACGGCGTGCTTTGCGACCACCACTACATCGTCACCGCGGTCGGGCTCGCCCCACGGGACATTTCCCCGGTGAGCGGACATTATTACGGCAACCAACCCATCGCTAGTGCGCTGGACGCGACCTTGACCATCACCCCAATCTGAAATGACCACTCCAGAAATTCCTTCGGCTGCCGCCCGCGCCAAAACGATTTTTGACCAACACGACATCGAACTCACCTTGGGTGGCGAACCCACCTTTGTCCCCCTCGATCCCTCCGGAACGGAATGGACCCATGCCGCCGTCGGTCCCACCAAACTGGACTACGCCTGGAAAGTCGCCGCCCTGATGCAGAAAAACCGTCTGCCCGGAGCGGCGGTTTTTTATTGTCCGGGCAAACTTTATCCCGGCGAAGTCAACCCCCGCTGGGCCCTTCGTCTCGTGGCCAATCGGGACGGGACCCCGCTCTTCCAACTCCCCACCCGAACGAGCAAAAAGCCCACCCCCCCATCCTGGAAAAAATTCGCCACCGAACTTCGACGCCTCCTTGAGGTGTCCCCCTCTTGGCAGGAGTTTTCGGACCCCCGCCATCCCGGTGGCGACGTTCTCGCCATACCTCTCGACCATGACGGTGTCGCCTGGCAGTCCGGACGCTGGACACTTCCGAAAAAACTCCGTCTCCTCCTCAATACCGAAGGGCCCGCCGGCCTCCGCCTTCCGCTGGATACCCTTCCCGACGATCTCCCGCGCCGGACCTTGACCCTCGAACATGACAAGGGTCGAACCGCCCTGTTCTTCCCCCCGCTCCAGCAAGAGCCCTTCCTCGCCCTTCTCGGCTTAGTGGAATCCGCCGCCCAGACCGTTGGGCTGACGCATTTGGAATTGCAAGGCTACCTCCCTCCCGATGACTCCGGAGCCTGGACTCTCCTCGGACTGACCGCGGACCCCGGGGTGTTGGAAATCAATCTCCCCGCCTGCCATTCCTGGGAGGAATACGCCTCCTGGACCCAGACGCTAACCACCTGCTGCGAGCAGGCGGGACTTCGTTCTTGGAAAGAACCTGCCTTGGGCCATCCCGAAGGCACCGGGGGCGGAAATCACCTGCTTTGGGGTGGACCCGACCTCGACCGGAATCCTTTTTTTGCCCGCCCCGCCTGGCTCGCCGCCATCCTCCGCTTTTGGCAACACCATCCCTCCCTGGCCTATCTCTTCACCGGTTGTTACGTGGGCACATCCTCTCAGGCCCCGCGACCGGATGAATCCGCCCGGGACCTCCACGATTTGGAAATGGCCTACGCCTTCCTCGAAAGCCTCCCTCCCGGCGATCATCGCAGCCTCATCCACGAAACTCTCCGTCACATCCAGATCGACATCACCGGCAATGGTCACCGCAGCGAAATCTGCTTCGACAAATTCTGGGATCCGACCCGGCCCGCCGGCGCCCTCGGCTTGATCGAATTTCGCGCCATCGAATCCCTCCCTCACGCCGAATGGATGTCCGCCGTGGCGCTACTCTGGACCTGCCTGGCGGCCCACCTCCTCAACGCCCAACCCGGTCAAGCGCTCAAACTTTTTGGCCCCCGCCTCCACGATGAATATTTCCTGCCTCAAAGGCTCTGGGATGATCTTTCCACCGTCTTGGCCCTCCTTCGACGCGACGGATTTGCGCTGGAAGAATCCACCTATCGGGCGATCTGGGAATGGCGTTTCCCCAAGTTGCTTGCCTGGTCCTCCGGGAAGGCTCAACTCACCATTCGCAAAGCTCTCGAAAGCTGGCCCCTGCTGTGCGAAACCCCGCTCGAAGGTGGCGCCACCAGCCGATTTGTGGACACCTCCATGCATCGGTTGGAGTTTCAGGCCAACGAAGCCTTCACCCGCCAATACGAGATTCAAGTCGCCCGCCGTGACCTCTCCCTGGCAAAGACTTCGCACGACACCTTCCTCGCCGGCCTGCGCTTCCGACGTACCAATCTCTACCCCGCCCTTCATCCGGGGATCGCGGTGCAACTTCCCCTTGAAGTCACCATCATCGAACGCAAGGCCCAGCGCCAGGTTGCTGCCTTTGCGATGAAAAATAACGACCATGTTTTTCATAAAACCGCGCTCAAGAAAAACACGACCCCAGTCGGCCCGCCTTGCCGGGGCGATCGCAAAGGCAGTCGCACCTTCGATCTCAGGCTGGATTGAGAGGTGGGGCCGGAACTGGCCCGGCGAGCCGCCGCCACACCGGAGGCAAAGCACCGGCCAGGCTTTCAGCCAGGCTCGCCACATGGTCGCGCGACAGGCCGCGTGCGCTCCCCGCTGAAAACCGACAATGAGAAATTCAGGTAGAGAGCATCTCCGAAAGTTGCAAAAACGAGGTCTCTGGAAACGATTGGCGGGGTAAGAACAACTCCTACAACCCGCCCGCAAACTCTTCCAAGCTGGCGCAAATCACCGCCCGTTTGTGGAGATCCTTCAGGCGAACGGGATCCGTGATTTTCCCAATTTCTTCACGGAGACCCTCTGGAACCCTTTCAAATCGAATTTCCAGAACGTCCACCACATCCACCTGTTTGGCCTGAATTTGGCCTTCTTGACGACCCTCTTGACGGCCTTCCTGATGGCCCTCTCGATGAAATTGTTGTGCAAGTGTCATAGCTTTATCCTGAAAGTTGGCGTCTTGAACCGTTTTCACTCTATCCAAAAAGGTCTCTTTGTCGATTTCGCCAGAGGCAAGGATATAGCGCAGTAATCGCAGTCCGATCCATCCATCGAAAGCCCGTTGATGCTCGAAGAGCAGGTACAGGTAACTCTCGCGGCCCTTGATCGGGACTGAGAAAAGCAGGTCGCTTTCGCTGGTTCGGAACTTCGAATCCACAAACGAGCCCGGTTCCAACCGCATCGCTTCCCACTCCACCTGCGCCGACAACCTGGGCGGCAATTGATCCCGCAAAAATGCCCCGGCGTTCACCGGGTCGCTAAACCCCGAGCGGCGGCAACACCCGCACCAACGCATGGTGAACCACCCGGTCGCGGAATGGTGCCGCCGCCACCACCCGTTCTTTCGGTTCAAAGATTTTGAAAACACGGATTATAGAATCATTCTTTTGTAGTCCACTCGCTCGCGTCCGAAGTTTACCAACATGCCGATTTTTATGCCGGTGGCCTTCAATTCATTGAGCAGTTGCGCCTCATCCCCGGGATTGTACGTCTTGGCCACCTTGATCTCCACGTTCACCACATCATCAACAAGCAAATCGGCATAATACTCACCGACGACAACACCTTTATAATTCACATTAATGATCGTTTCCATCTCCGCCCGGCTCCCCCGTTTGATCAACTCCACTTGCAGGGCTCGTTGATAAACTTTTTCCAGAAACCCATACCCGAGCAGGTTATGCACTTCAAAAGCCGAGCCGATGATTCGTGAAGTAATCTCCTCATTAAGGAGCTTCCCCATCCGTGTTTCATCTGTGTTCATCCGTGGCTAATTATTGCCTTACTCTAATTGGCTCCGGCCGACTTCCACCACCCGCCCACCATCTTCCCACATTCGTTAAGACTTTTTGCGCTGTGTTCAAACTGGGAAGTTGAAAGCAGATTCCGATCCTTGCACATGCGCACAGTCCATCTCACCACTTCCATCTTCCGGTTGGCTTGGGCCAGCACACTCTTTTTCTCGCGGCTGTAGGCGGCTTCGACCAGAAGCTCCAAGACCTCCATCACTTGGTTGGACAAACGTTGCCCGAGCACAAACCTCTGACTCTTCGGAAAACTCTCCGCCCGCTCCAGCACCCATTTCGCATAATCGAACCATTTGACCAACACCACCGGGAGGTCGGACTTGGAGGATACGGGCATGACATTTTCTCCCTGGCCTTTGCTTCAAAAAAATTCGTACCGCTTCGCGGTCTTTCTTTGCTTCGTTCCCCGCCTCTTAAATTTAACCCCGAGATGAACAAAGGGTAAAAGGGCCAAAGTTCAAAGGGTAACTTTCCGACGTCTCCGAGCCAA